>Ga0256406_1000507_pt1 | contig 70552 bp, 45 predicted proteins | sample RumenRJG_03DNA_FD_185986 | JGI IMG/M metagenome (GOLD analysis project Ga0256406, IMG submission 185986) | Bovine rumen microbial communities from Lethbridge, Alberta, Canada - RJG_03 | ecosystem: Host-associated > Mammals > Digestive system > Stomach > Rumen | place: Canada: Alberta | collected... | reverse complement strand
CTGAACATGTATTCGTAGGCCAATCCACAATTGGGATTAGCCTATTCAAACTGGAAACGCCGTATGCGGATCCGCACGTACGGTGTTGTGAGAGGTGTGATGCTAAAACATCCGCCTACTCGATTTTTCATCGTTCCGTCTGCGGCCGTGAGAAAGGGACGTGTCCGGCAGTCACAGCCCTTTTCCCCTCTGTGCCTTCATGCAACAAGGAGGCATGCACAGGAGCGGCACTCAAAATTGAAGGCGGGAGAAAAATAAAAAAGCACACCGGGCTGACCCGGTGTGCTCTGCTGCTTTGATCAGATTCAGCCTCAGACTGTCTCTCAGACTCCGGCTTTCTTAAGAGCGGCGGATACGATCTCTACAGCTTCCTTCTGGATAAGATCAAGATGCTCCTCGCCCTTGAAGCTCTCCATGTAAATCTTGTAGATTGCCTCGGTTCCGCTCGGGCGTGCGGCAAACCAGCCGTTCTCTGTGACTACCTTGAGTCCGCCCAGTGCTGCTCCGTTGCCCGGAGCCTTGGTCAGCTTGCTGATAATAGGCTCGCCTGCAAGGGTTGATGCCTCGACCAGGGAAGGATCCATGGCCTTGAGGACTTTCTTCTGGCTGAGCGAGCAGGGGGAATCAATTCTTCTGTATACAGGATTGCCGTATCTTCTTACGATATCAGCATAGAGCTCTGCGGGATCCTTGCCGGTAACAGCCATGATCTCGGCTGCGAGCAGAACCATGACAGGGCCGTCCTTGTCTGTGGTCCATACTGTACCGTCCTTGCGGAGGAATGACGCGCCTGCGCTCTCCTCACCGCCGAAGCCCAGCTTGCCGCTGTAAAGGCCGTCAACGAACCACTTGAAGCCGACCGGAACCTCGCAGAGCTTTCTGCCGAGTCCTGCGACCACCCGGTCGATGATGGATGATGATACGAGGGTCTTGCCGACCTCTGCGTCCTTTGACCACTGGGGCCTGTGGGTGAACAGGTACTCAATGGCTACGGCAAGGAAATGATTGGGGTTCATCAGGCCGCTTCTGCAGACAATGCCATGACGGTCGCTGTCCGGATCGTTGGCTCCGGCCAGCGCGAACTTGTCCTTCATGGAAATCAGCGAGGCCATTGCGTACTGGCTCGAGCAGTCCATTCTGATCTTGCCGTCGCGGTCGATGGTCATGAAGGAGAAGGTAGGATCAACCCTGTAGTTCACAACCTTGATCTTGATGCCGTACTTCTTTGCGATGGCATCCCAGTAGTAAACTGCGGCGCCGCCGAGCGGATCAATGCCGATCTCGATGTCAGCCTTGCGGATTGCATCGAAGTCGATGATGGTCTCCAGATCATCGACATAGTGCTGCAGGAAATCGACCTCACCGACATTTGAAGCCTTGATGGCAGCGGAGTAGTCAATGAATTTAACGCCCTTCAGGGAGTTCTCGAGATACTCATTGGCCTTTTTCTCTACCCATGAGGTGATCTCAGCACCGGCAGGACCGCCGTTCGTCGGATTGTACTTGAATCCGCCGTCCTGGGGAGGGTTATGTGACGGAGTGATGATGATGCCGTCAGCCAGATCCTCGGTGCGGTCCTTGTTCCACGCCAGGATTTCCCTGGAGACAGCAGGAGTCGGGGTATAGGAAAGTCCTGACTGGTAGCGGACCTTCACGCCGTTTGCCGCGAGTACACAGATGGCATCTGCCTGGGCTGCTTCAGAAAGAGCGTGGGTATCCATACCTACAAAAAGCGGACCGGTAATTCCCTGCTCCGTCCTGTAGTCAACAATAGCCTGGGTGATTGCCCTGATGTGGGACTGGGTGAACGAGCCGTTCAGTGATGATCCGCGGTGGCCGGAGGTGCCGAAGCTTACCCTCTGCTCAGGAACGGACATATCAGGCTTGTTGAGATAATAGGAGGAAATGAGACGGGGAATATTGGTGAGATCAGACTGTGTTGCCGGCTTTCCGGCGCGAGGATCTAATGACATTTGCATACCTACCGAAACCAAAACACAGCCGGATTATAACGCGTAATGGATCACAAATTCATTAAGTTTGTGTGATGATGCCATTAACATGCATCAGGAACGGTAAATTGTATAAAAAAACACCGGAAACAGCGTTCCGGTGTCTTATGTGTCAGCCCGTTCGCGTCAGCCGCGAAGCCTAAGGCTACCTTCTGGCTATGAAATTGACGAGCAGGAGCAGATATCTTGCAAATGAGGACATTCTGTCGCATCCGAGAGAGAAGCTGACAGTATGATCATTTTCCTGGCTGAGTGTCGCAGCATCGAAGACCGAGAGGGCCTGCGGCTTTGCGCTGTCCGACAGGGCTGTTTCTGAATACGAAAGAGAGCCGTAACTGTCCGATCCGGCAGCCTCCCTGACCGCATTCTTCAGATCATCAGGGGACACGCTTCCCTCAAAGACCAGCCTGACGCTGAGCTTTTCGGTGCTGCCGGGCACAGGCTCTGCGGTCAGGACCTTCACTGCCCCGGCAAGCTCCGGCATTGCCCGTCCGACTAATGCAGGATCAACCGGACATTCACCGGGCTTCTCCTCTGCTTCTGCAGGAGCGGGCTTCACGGCATCCTGCGTCTTTTCATCCTTCGCTGTCTCCTCCGGCTCTGCTGCCTCAGCGGCTTCAGCCGGCTTTGCAGCAGTCTCACCTTCTGCCGGAGCATAGTCGGCAGTCTTCGGATCCTTCGCCGCAGACCAGCTGACAGTGACCTCCGAGACCTTGAATTTACTGGATACTGCCCTGAGCATCAGGAGGAGTGAGACAGTCTCGGCATCAGGAGATATAATGACGCCCTCGCCTTTATAGGCTTCCTCATTCACCCCGAGAACAAATACCGGCAGGCTGAGATCATGCGCCGAGACGGCAATCGCCCTTCTTGCGCCGGCCTGCAGATGGGCAGATGCCTCCTCAGGCGTGCTGACTGCGAAAGTAGTGTCTACTGCGATGTCAGTCCCGATCTCCTCCCAGTTGATTTTCTCGGTCTTTTCCGAGTCAGTGACGCGCACTGCCTTGCCGTTGATTACGAGGCTTCCGTTCTCTATGGGAACCTCGGCTGCGGACATGCCGTATGAAGCGCTCTTCCTGAACAGATAGGAGAGGCTCTCGATGTCATGAAGGTCGTTTACGCCTACCACCTGGATATCAGGGTCGTCCTGGCTTTCCTGCAGAAGGGTTGCTCCGAGCTGGCTGAATCCTGCTATGCCGACTCTGACAGGATGGTCAGACTCGACGAGCGGAAGATGGAGCTTTGGACGCTCATCGACAATCTGCTTGATTACCTTGACCGAGTATGAGCGGCACATAGGAATCGAGCGGTCGATCCTCATGTCCCTCTCCGGATCGCCGTCAGGCACGGAGGAGTCGAGGACTGCAGACCACCACATTCCCTTTGAGGGATCAGGCAGGTGGAAGCTTATGTCGTAGCTGCTTGCGTTGAACAGGATAAGGAATCTGTCAGCCTTGCCCTCAGGGTCGCCGATGTCGAGCAGGAACACCTTCGAGTCAGGATCATTCCAGTCGCCGTCGGTCAGGATGTTGCCGTTCGGATGGTGCCAGGCGACATGATGGACGGTATCGCTCTCACAGGAGAGGTATCTGTCATCAGAGAGCCGCAGCGACTTGAACACCTCGGACGACAGGCGCAGCCTTGTTACCCTGCCGACAAACTTCACGAGGTCGCGGTCCTCTGATCCGAGGTGCCAGTTGACCCAGCTTATCCTGTTGTCCTGGCAGTAGGCATTGTTGTTGCCGAGCTGCGTCCTGCCCATCTCGTCGCCTGCCACAATGTGAGGCATGCCCTGCGAGATGAGAAGGGTTGCGAGCATGCTGCGCTTTTTCTTCTCCCGCTGCTGGTTTATCCTGATGTCAGCCGTAGGTCCTTCCGTACCGCAGTTGTACGAGAGGTTCTGCGAGGTTCCGTCCCTGTTCTCCTCGAGGTTCGCCTCGTTGTGCCTTTCATTGTAGCTGACCACATCGGTAAGGGTGAAGCCGTCGTGGTACGTGATGAAATTGACGCTGGAGTTGATTGACCTGATGTTCTTCGGGTAAATGTCCCTTGATCCGAGGATGCGGGTTGCGAACTCGGCCATTCTCCCGCGATCTCCCTTCCAGAAGGAGCGCACGGTGTCACGGTACCTGTCGTTCTGCTCATGCCAGCCGGGAGGGAACTGTCCCACGCGGTAGCCGAAACCGCCGACATCCCAGGGCTCTGCTATGAGGATCTCGCGCGAGAGAACCGGATCCTGGCTGATTGCCCTGAGGAAGCCGCTCTCCTGCGAGAAGCCGTTCTTGCCTCTTGCAACTGTTACGGCAAGGTCGAAGCGGAAGCCGTCAACCCTGACAACTTCAGCCCAGTAGCGCAGGGAATCCATTATCAGCCTGAGCGGAGCAGGATTGTCTGCGTTGAAGCTGTTGCCGCAGCCGGTGAAGTTGGAGTAGGAGGTGTAGTCTATTGCTCCGTCTTTCGTCCTGTCGTGCCAGTAATAGCCGGCATCGTCGAAGCCCCTGTAGCAGAGGATCGGGCCGCCGTTGCCGCCCTCGCAGGTATGGTTGAAGACGATATCCATGATGACGGCAATGCCGGCGCGGTGGAGCTCGCGGACCATGGTCTTGAACTCGGCAACTGCGTCTGACTTTGCGTACATGGGCTCCGGGGCCATCCAGCAGAGCGAGTTGTATCCCCAGTAGTTCGAGAGCTTGAGGTCAACAAGTCTCGGCTCGCTCATGCTGGAGGAGCACGGCAGAAGCTCGACTGCCGTAATGCCGATCTGCTTGAGGTGCTCGATTACCTTGGGCTGCACGAGTCCGAGGTAGGTTCCTCTCAGATCCTCGGGCACGTCGTGGTTGAGCTTGGTATAGCCCTTGACATGGGTCTCATAGAGTATGACGTTCTCTTCGGAAAGTGCGGGCTTCTCAACTCCCTGCCAGTCGAAGGAGTCGTCAACCACCACGCTCTTGCTGACCATGTCCTGATCATCATCCTGGGAATACTTTTTGTAATCCCATTCCTGATGGCGGCTCAGGGCCTTGCTGTACGGATCAATCAAAAGCTTGGAGGGATCGAACAGCAGTCCTCTCGAGGGATCATTGGGACCGGAGACGCGGTAGCCGTAAAGCTGCCCTGCCTTCACTCCCCTGACGTATCCGTACCAGTACGGTCCTTTCTTGCATTTAAACGGAAAACGGCAGATTTCCTTTTCATCTTTGTCAAAAAGACATAAAGAAACATCTGTCGCATTCGGTGAATAAATGACGAAATTGCAGCCCCCTTCATCAAGAGAGGCTCCCAAAGGAGCCTCTCTACCAGAAGTGAGCGTGAATACATCACTGCTCATACTTTATTTTATCCAATCTTTTTAAGGTAGACTGTGGCCAGAGGCGGAAGATTGAAAACAACCGAGTAGGTAACATACTGCCAGGGTACATCTTCGCTCTGATGTTCAGGTGCACCTGTATTATAACCCGAACCCCAGTACTTTTTGTCATCCGTGTTCAGGACAATCTGGTACTTGCCCGGCTCAAGAACTCCCATGCGGTAGTTCTGATAAGGAGTAGGAGTCATGTTGGAGACTACATATACCGGGTTCTTGCCGTTCTTGTCGCGTCTGATCCAGGAGAAGATGCTGTGCTGGTAGTCGCTGTGATCGAGCCAGAAGAATCCGATCTTGTCGTAGTCGGCATCGTACATGGCCTTCTCCGAACGGTAGAACTTGTTCAGATCGGCGATAAGCTGCTGCTGCCCCTTATGCTTGTCGAACTGGAGAAGCCACCACTGGAGCTGGCTGTCATGGTTCCACTCGCCGGTCTGGGCGAACTCGGTTCCCATGAAGTTGAGCTTCTTGCCCGGATGAGCATACATGTATCCCATGAATGCGCGGAGATTTGCGGCCTGCTGCCACTCGTCGCCCGGCATCTTGTAGAGCATCGAATGCTTGCCGTGGGTGCACTCGTCGTGGGACAGAGAGAGGATGAAGTTCTCGTCGTATGCGTAAATCATCGAGAAGGTCATCTCACTGTGGTGATACTGACGATAGATAGGATCAAGGCTCATGTACTGAAGCGAGTCATGCATCCAGCCCATGTTCCACTTGAAGCCGAATCCGAGGCCGCCTACATAGGTGGGTCTGGATACGCCAGGGAATGCGGTTGACTCCTCTGCGATGGTCATGGCATGAGGATAGTTCTTGTAAACCTCCTCGTTGAACCAGCGGAGCAGGCTGATGGCCTCGTAGTTGTGGTTTCCGCCGTCGACGTTCGGGATCCACTGGCCGGCCTTTCTGGAGTAGTCCCAGTAAAGCATTGATGCAACAGCGTCAACGCGGAGTCCGTCTACGTGGAAGTAGTCAAGCCAGCAGAGCGCGCTTGCGACGAGGAACTGACGGACAGTGTCACGTCCGAAGTCATAGATGTAGCTGTTCCAGTCAGGATGCCAGCCGCGGCGGGGATCCTCATACTCATAGAGCGGGGTTCCGTCGAAGCGTGCAAGGCCGTGCGAGTCTGAGGGGAAGTGGGCGGGAACCCAGTCGACGATGACGCCGATTCCGTTCTGGTGAAGCTGGTCAATCAGGTACTTCAGATCATCAACCTTGCCGAACCTTGAGGTGGGAGAGAAGAGGCCTACAGGCTGATATCCCCAGGATCCGTCGAACGGGAACTCGGAGATGGGCATGAACTCGACATGGGTGTAGCCGAGCTTCTTGAGGTAGGGGATAAGCTCATCGGCCATCTCCCTGTAGCTGTAGGAATAGCCGTCATCCTTGCGCTTCCATGAGGCGAAATGCATCTCATAGATGGAGATCGGCTGATCCACCTTGTTGTTGAGCTGGGACTTTATCCAGTCAGCATCGTGCCATGTGTAGGTGGTCTGATCAACGACGATGGAGGCAAATGAAGGATACTGCTCTGAATAGAAGCCTACCGGATCTGCCTTGTGGGGAAGCCTGTTCCCGAGAGGATCCTTCAGCTCGTACTTGTAGCGGTCGCCCGGCTTGATTCCGGGAACAAAGAGAACCCAGTGTCCGTCGAGGCTCCTCTCCATCGGGTGACGGCGTCCGTCCCAGAAGTTGAAGTCGCCGATTACTGAGCAGCACTTGGCAGAAGGAGCGTAGACGGCGAACTTGACGCCGGATACCTTTACTCCGTCAACCTCGATGGTCATCAGATGGGCGCCGAGGGTCCTGTAGAGATTGGAGGCCTTGAGCTTCATCTCTGCAAGTCCGGTGTAGGCCTCGTCATGGAACTGGTAAGGATCGATGACGTTTACCACAGCGTCAGGATAGGATACATCGAAGGAATAGTGGAAAGGCTTGTCGGTATTGGGGAACTCTGCCTCAAAAAGCCCTTCCTTGCTCTTGCACTCAAGTTCCTTGATGACCCTGGTGTTTCCGATATCCTTGGCGACAACCTTGGAAGCATACGGCAACCAGGCACGCAGTGTGAAACCATTTATCTCTTTGTTGGGAATGAGACCCAGGTTGGCGAAAGGATCGCCATCTCTGGCCCCCATCAAATCATCAATAAGCATAGATTACCTCATAAAAAGAGCCGGCAGGGCCGACTCTTCCGTTCAACATTACTGCCTGTTGCCACTTGCCTGCTCGCGTGCTGCGGTCATGCGGCGCGCAAGAGCCTCAAGATTGGGATTGGAGAAAATATCATTGATGTTGCGGCTGAGCTTCCTTCTCCAGTTAGGGTACTCGGTTGAAGTGCCCGGAATGTTAACCGGCTTGTCCATCTCAAGCCAGTCCTCGAGCTGGGTGCTGAAAATAGCGCAGTTGCCGAGGCACATATGGATCTGGAGACAGTGATTCAGCTCGGTTGACATGCCGCAGTAAAGCGCGTTGCGGTTGACGGACTGGGGAAGGATCCCGTGGCCGTTGAGCGAGTCGAGAATTCGCTGCTTCGCGCAGAGACGATCGGTCATGAGGCTGTTCATGATCTCGTCGGTCTTGTATACGCCGAGCCTTCTGCCGAGCTTGAGATCCTCGCAGTGCCAGAATCCCTTGAGGGTCGGCATGTCGTGGGTGGTAAGGGCGCTCATGGCCTGCGCTGTGTAATCCTTCGGCGAAATGTAGCCGCCGTCGGTCTTAGAGGTCTCGAAGAAGAAAATCTTGTAGGAGTAGATTCCTGCCTCGGGCAGCTTCTTCTTCATGATCTCGGGAACGGTTCCGAGGTCCTCGCCGATGACCAGGCACTTGTGCCTTACGGACTCGAGGGCAAGGATGCCGAGCATGTCGTCTACGTTGTAGTAGATGTAGGCGCCCTTCGATGCGGACTCCTTGGGCGGAACCCACCAGAGACGGAGAAGGGACATTGCGTGGTCGATTCTGAGAGCTCCGCACCACTTCATGTTGGAGCGGTACAGATCAATGATCGGCCTGTAGGCGGCTGCGTAGAGCTTGTTCGGATCGAACGGAGGAAGTCCCCAGTTCTGGCCGTTGGGGCCGAGAACATCCGGAGGACAGCCTACGCTTGCCTTCGGGCAGTACATCTCTGCGTTTGCCCAGAGCTCTGCTGAGCCCTCGGATACGCCGACCGCGAGATCGCGGTAGATGCCGAGCGTCATGCCTGAGCGCTTTGCTGCAACGTCTGCAATGGAGAGCTGCTCGTCTGCAATGAACTGCAGATATGCATAGAAATAAACGTCATCCTCATGATCATGGGCCCAGGCCATTACCTCCGGATTGGAGTACTTGCGGAACTTCTCTTCCCATGCCGGCCAGCCCCAGGCGTTCTCACCCTGGTTGTAGAGGTACTGCTGCAGAGCGTCGTAGATTGCAACCTGCTGCAGGCTCTCACCGCCCTCATTGAAGAAGTTCTTGAACTGCAGGCTTCGGTCGGTGGTGTTGCTCTTGTGATGAAGACCGGCCTTGTCGAACACGATGCGGAGAATGCGGAGCTTGTGCTTAAGGACTCCGGTGTAGTCAACATACTCCTTTGCGCGCAGGGCCCTGAGTTCGTTCTGGAACTCATCGCTTGCCACAATGTTTCTTGCCTCGGAGCAGTTGATGTACTCAGGAACCTCCTCGACGTTGATGTACGCAACGTTGAGCCAGCGGCGGCTTGAAGGGCTGTAGGGGCTTGCTGACTCAGGATTGGCCGGATAAAGGGCATGGATAGGGTTGAGTCCGACAAATCCTGCGCCCCATGCTGCAAGGTGCTCGATAAGGTTTGCCAGGTCGCCGAAGTCGCCGACGCCCCAGTTGCTCTCGCTCCTCAGGGCATAGAGCTGGATGCTCGGTCCCCAGATCTTCTTGCCGTTCCTGATTGCGTCAGGCTTGTAGCACTGAATAGGAGCGATGATAAGCGAGCTCTTTGCAAGCGAGTCTCCGTTCCTGATGAGCTCGATGGTGTGGTAGCCCAGGATTGCGGGAATGGTAATCTGCAGCTCGTACTCGAAGTAATGCTCGCCGTCAATGAACTTCTTCTGAACCGGCTCCTTGTCGTAGAGAGTTACCTCTCCCTCAAGCGGAGCACGGGTGGCATTCTCAAACTGAATGCGGTACTTGAACTTGCCCTCGCTCTTGCTTTTGGCAACACGGAAACGAATTTTTATGGAAGCCTCGACTCCCTCGCCGATCCTTTCTACATAAACCGGCTCGAGAGGAGTAGTCCATTTAAGTTTCTCTTCAGACGCAACCTGCCTTGCAAGCTCATCGGGGTCGTCAACTGCGTACCCCATGGCCTTCAGAACAAGTTTCTTGCTTTCCTCACTGATTTCTGCGGGCTTGCCCCAGGCATCAGTATAGCTCTCAGCGATCTTTTTCTGCGTCGCCAATTCCTGTATTAAAGAAGTCATACATTTGTCCGTTGACTGAAAATGATATTCAGCAGTACCTTACTGCCGGCTTCATGTGATTATACGGATATCGGATCAGCTTATAAAGAAAGTGCATTGCACTTTTTGCGGGTTCCTCACAAAAAAAAGACAGTTCGTTTTCATGCGGGAATTTTTTAAAGACGGAGGATTCCGCAGTACGGAAATTTTTTTGTTCGCCCGTCATCCGGCTGGTTCATGGATGAACTCCCCAGCAGCCGGATTCTCAGGGGCCTGCGGGGGGGCATTCATCGGGCGCCTGCCGGAACCGCAAGCCGTGCGGCTCTCCGGAATTCCGGCATGCTCGTGCCTATTTGACTGCCAGGCTCTGCTCCCTGATTTCCTCCATTTTCTTTCTGATTCTCTTGTCAGAGACCGAGTAAAGGGTTTTCTGGCTCTGGTCGAAGAGCGAGATGCGGTACTCCTCGATCATCCACCTGATATCCTCGGCCTCCTTCGGAATGAGCCCCGCGGGAAATGCCTTCAGGAAATTGCTGTAGTCCTCGTTTATCCCGTCAAGCAGCGCCATCGATGCCCTGTCCTTCGCGGGATTCCTCGGCAGCTTCTCAAGCCTTGCGGCGGAGCACCGGAGATACCTTTTTATATTGCCGAGCTGCGCCGCGCCGAATTCAGAGGCAAACCCTTTATGGACAAGCGAGGAGAGATGCTTCTGCTCCTCTGAGTACGAGAGCGCGAGCTTAAGCTGCAGCGAGCCCTTGAACTGCTTCTGAACCTTGTTGAAGAGCACCAGGATCTCCGACACTGAATCGGCGGCTTTTTTTACCTCGTCTGCTATGCCGCCCCTGACCTTTTCAAGAAGGACATCAAATTCCCCGCTGCTGTGCGGCATCCCGTTCTCCTGCGCAAGGGAGTCCACTGCACAGGAAATGCAGTCATCCACAAGCTCGGGCGCAGAGCAGATGTTGGCCCCGCAGAATGCAAGCCTCGCCGCATTGGAAAGACGGTCCTTGACGTACCTTGCCGTGCTCTCGATGTTCAGCATCACAAGACGCCTGAGCCCGAGGCGGTTCATTTCCGCCTGGATGGACACGTTCTCGCAGAGCCTTACGGCTACGCCCTTCCCGCAGTCGCATAGAGCCGGATAGGCCACAATCTCCATGCCGTTCTTCTTTTTCCGGACGACCGTCTTCAGCTCGCCGAAGGTCCAGCTGCGGTAAAGCTCGGTCTTCTCCTCGTCAGCGTCCTCCGTGCCGTACATATGGGAGTCGAGCACGTCACGCATCCTGTCCTTGAGCTTTTCCTGGATTTGAGGCAGATCCCTGCCTTCCGCAAGCGTCACGCCGCCGGTGTCCGTTACCCTGAAGTTGAACCTCAGGTGCTTTGGAATGGAGCCGATGTCAAAGTCCTCTTTCCTTAGCTGAAGCCCCGAGCATCTGGTGAGCACCGCTATTATGTCGCTCCACAGGGTCTTGGTTCCCGACGGGACCGCCTCGATAAGCCGGTCGGCGTAGTCCGGCGCCGGAATGAAGCTTTTCCGGAGGTGCTTCGGCAGCGACTTGATTACCGCAATGAAGAAGTCCTTCCTGAATCCAGGGACAATGAAGTCAAAATCATGCTCGTGAAGCTGGTTGAGGACCGGGAGCGGAACATGGACGGTGACTCCGTCGTCATCCTCAGACGGGTTGAACTCATAGGTCAGCTTAAGGTAGAACCGGCCGATCTTCATCCGGTCCGGGTAGTCGTCCTTGTCGACCAGCTTGGAGGAATCGCTTATGAGGAAATTTTTCTCGTAATTGAGCAGATCCGGCTCTGTTCTGCTCTTTTCCTTCCACCAGGTGTCGAAGGTAACGGCACTGATCACATCTTCCGGAATGCGCTCGGAGTAGAACTGGAAGAGAAGCTCGTCATCAACCATGATGTCGCGTCTTCTTGCCTTGTCCTCCTCTGACTCGATCTCCTCCACGAGCTCCTGGTTCTGCCTGAAGAAGGGATACCTGAAGTCGCAGTCCGCCTCAACGAGGGCACTCCGGATAAAGAGCACGTGGCATAGCTTAGGATCGATTTTCGAATAATTGACCGGCCTCTTCTCGACTATCGGCAGGCCGTAAAGGGTTCTTCTGAGATAAGCCATTACGGCGCCGTTCTTCTTCGACCAGTGAGGCTCGCTGTAGCTGTCCTTGAGCACGTGCCCGGCAACTTTCTCGATCCATCCGACATCTATGTCAGCGACGTTTCTTGCAAAGAGCCTTGTCGTCTCGACGAGCTCGGCTGCAAGGACCCATTTGGGATGCTTTTTCCTGAGGCAGGAGACCTTGGAGATGACAAACCTTGAATTCCTGGCACCCTGGTAGTCAGCTCCGTCAACCGAGAGCTTCCCGAGATGATCAAGGTACCCAGCGGCAAGGGCCATATGGATGCTTATATAGTCTGCAGGCTTTTCATTGGCCTTGAGGCCGAGCGACTCTGCGGCAGCCGAGAGCTGGCTGCAGAGGTCCTGCCATTCCCTGACCCTCATGTAGGAGATGAACTCTCTTTTCAGCGTTTTGCTGAACTGGGAGCGGGACAGCTCTCCCTGGATTTTCTTCAGATAGCTCCATAGATTGAGGATCGACATGAAGTCGGAGCGCTCGTCCTTGAACCTGCTGTGCTTTTCGTCAGCGGCCTCCTGCCTGTTAAGCGGTCTTTCCCTCGGATCCTGCACTGAAAGCGCAGAGACAATAATCAGGAGCTCGCTGAGCGCTCCGAGCTCTGCTCCTGTGACAATGACCTTCGCGAGCCTGGGGTCAATGGGGAGCATGGCGATCTGATGGCCGAGCCTCGTTATTTTGGGAACTGAGGTCCCGTCCTGGAGCTTAATCCTTCCGGAGACAGCCTGAAGCTCCTCAAGGAGCCGGTAGCCGTCGCTTACCTGCCTGGAGTTCGGTGCGTCTATGAACGGGAAAGTCTCGATGCTGCCGAGACGCATTATCGACATCTGCAGTATGACAGACGCAAGGTTGGTGCGCAGTATCTCTGGATCAGTAAAGGCAGGCCTTGAATTGAAATCCTCCTCGGAATAGAGCCTTATGCAGATGCCCGGGCAGGTTCGGCCGCACCTTCCCTTTCGCTGGTTGGCGCTCGCCTGCGACACGGGCTCTATCGGCAGGTTCTGCACCTTGGTCCTTGCCGAGTACCTGCTGATCCTGACGAATCCCGGATCAATCACGTACTTGATTCCGGGCACGGTGAGGGAGGTCTCTGCCACATTGGTCGAGAGCACAATCCGCCTTCCGGAATGAGGCCTGAAGATACGGTTCTGCTCATCGGCGGAGAGCCTTGCGTACAGGGGGATGATTTCCGTATCCCTGAGCTTGGCGCCCTTGAGAAAATCCGCAGTGTCGTATATTTCCCTTTCGCCCGAGAGAAATACCAGGATGTCTCCTGTGTCAATTGCGGCGAGCTCCTTTACGGCATCGAGTATGGCGCTTTCCTGATCACGGGTTATGATCTCAGGCTTGCCGTCATCCCCCACAGTCTCAGTCATCAGCGGCTCGTATCTCACCTCGACCGGGTAGGTACGCCCTGATACTTCTATAACCGGGCATTTGCCGAAGAAGTCTGAAAAGCGCTTCGGATCGATTGTGGCGGATGTAATGATGATTCTGAGCTCCGGACGGCGCTGCGACAGGCGCTTCAGGTATCCGAGCAGAAAATCTATGTTGAGGCTCCGCTCGTGCGCCTCATCGATGATGATGGTGTCATAGTCATCGAGCATCTTGTCGCGGAGCATCTCGGAGAGCAGCACGCCGTCGGTCATCAGCTTGATTACTGTCCCCGGTGCCGTGTGATCGGAGAACCTGATCTTGAATCCGACCTGCTCGCCGAGCTTCAGTCCGAGCTCGTCCGATATCCTCTGGGCAACCGACCTTGCCGCTATCCTGCGCGGCTGGGTGTGGCCGATCATTCCCCTCGTGCCGCGGCCAGCCTCGATGCAGAGCTTCGGGATCTGAGTCGTTTTGCCAGATCCCGTCTCTCCGGCGAGGATGATTACCCTGTTCTTCTTTATGGCCTCGATGATTTCGTCCTTATGCTCCAGGATCGGGAGATCTGACTCCGGGTAGAGCATCTTCGGCAGTGACTCTTTCCTTCTGAGGAAGGCATCCCTCGCACTCTCCGCCTCAACGGCGAAAAGGTCAAGCTGCTGCCTGAAGTCTGGCTCTCCCCTGCGGCCCAGTATGCCCTGCAGCTTTTTCTTCAGAACGAAGCGGTCCCTGAGAAGGGTTTCATTTTCAATTATTTCTGTCAATTCACGAAGAGATGCCATCTTGAACCTTAGGCGGGAAGCCTTTAACTGCGGAAGCGGCCTAATTATACGTTACTGGCCGCGGCCTGTCCGTCGGCTTTTTCATTCTGCTGCGAGGAAAATTTTACAATGGCGTATAATGTCTTATTAAAAATCATGGAATATGCCTCAATGACGGAATACAGCAGAAAAGGTTCTGTTCAGGCAATAAAAAAATCCGGACCTTCCGGCCCGGATTCTCAGTCAAAGGCAAAGCCTTTCAAAAACAGCGCTTAATCAGTCAATGTACTTGAAGTTCAGGCGCTTGATCTCATCCTTCCACTTGGCAGGTCCGAGCTTATGGATGTTGTTGCCCTCGGAGTCGACAGCCACGGTCACAGGCATGTCCTCGACGACGAACTCGCGGATTGCCTCCATGCCGAGATCCTCGAACGCGAGGATTCTGGCCTTCTTGATGGCCTTGGACACAAGGTATGCGGCTCCGCCGACTGCCATCAGGTATACGGACTTGTTCTTCTTGATCGACTCTACTGCCTCGTCGCCGCGGTCAGCCTTTCCGATCATGCCCATGAGCCCGCACTGCTCGAGCATCATGGGAACAAACTTGTCCATTCTGGTGGAGGTGGTGGGGCCTGCAGGTCCGACAACCTCATCCCTGACTGCAGGGACAGGTCCTACGTAGTAGATGAACTTGCCGTGGAAGTCAACTCCGTCAGGCAGCGGCTTTCCGGCTGCAAGGAGATCAGCGATGCGCTTGTGCGCAGCATCGCGTCCGGTGAGGATCGTGCCGTTGAGAAGGAGGGTCTCGCCGACCTTCCAGGAATTGATCTCCTCCCTGGTGATGTTGTCGAGGAATACCCTTCTTGCGCCCTTGCTGTTGCTGATGTCGATGTCAGGCCAGGTGGAGAGTGCGGGCGGAACAAGGTTGACCGGGCCGCTTCCGTCGAGGGTGAAGTCGATGTGCCTTGACGCTGCGCAGTTAGGGATGAGCGCAACCGGCTTGGAGGTTGCGTGGGTCGGGCAGGATCTGATCTTGACGTCAACTACAGTTGTCAGTCCGCCGAGACCCTGGGCTCCGATTCCGAGACGGTTGATCTTGTCGTACAGCTCGAGACGGAGCTTCTCGTCCGCATTCTTCGGGCCGCGCTTGATGAGCTCGTCGATGTCAACCGGATCCATGAGGGCCTCTTTCGCCATGACGGCGGCCTTCTCCATGGTTCCGCCGATGCCGAGGCCGATTACTCCGGGAGGACACCAGCCGGCACCCATATGGGGGATCTGCTCGAGAACCCAGTCAACGATGGAGTCAGACGGATTGAGCATCACCAGCTTGGACTTGTTCTCTGACCCGCCGCCCTTTGAGGCCAGCTTTACGGTGACCTTGTCTCCCTTGACCATGGAGATGTGGACTACTGCAGGGGTGTTGTCCTTGGTGTTGACACGGTCGCCTGCCGGATCGCGGAGAACTGACTTTCTCAGCGGGTTGTCCGGATCGCAGTATGCCCTGCGGGTCCCCTCGTCAACCATTTCCTGGACAGTCATGTCACCCTCGAAGCGGACATCCATTCCGATCTCGACGAAGGCAGTCACGATACCGGTGTCCTGACAGAGCGGCCTGTGCCCCATAGCGCACATCTTCGAGTTCACCAGAATCTGGGCAATTGCGTCTTTCGCAGGCTGATTCTGCTCTCTCTCGTACGCTTTCTTGAGAGCCTCAAGAAAATCAAGGGGATGATAGTAGGAAATGTACTGCAGTCCTTCGTAGATCGAGTCTATGAAGTCCTGCTGCTTAATAACAGTTGTCATCTGACCTCCAAACCAAAACCAACCGGATTTTAAACTACGGCGTGAAAAATTTCATCACAGAGACTTCAGCGCTTTGCTCCAGTAGAGCATATTTCTGTGCAGAATCGAGGAAAATCCGTTAATGCTCCTGCAAAGAATCTGAGAAGGCCCCGGCACGGGCCGGAATGCCTTCACTCCGGAGCTGATTTTTGGTGCTGGATGACAAATTTGCACGGCAGTAAATGATATTGGTCCTCCGGCCTGTTAAAATAGCAGAACTGCCTGGCTGATTCGCATCAGTTCAGGCCGTACGGTCTTTGAATGACTGCGCAACCGGAGTTCCTGATGGAAGTAATACTTGCCCTGCTGGGCCTGCTTATAGTCTGCATTACGACGTACGGAATGTACAGCTCCTACTCGCAAAAGCAGGACGAGGAGAAGAGAAGGCTTATAAGAAACCAGAAAAAGCTGGTTGCCGAGGCCGATGATCTCCTTCTTAAGTCAAGCCAGCTGCCGTACAGCAAGACCCTTATCCTTCTGCTGCAGAACAGGGTCCTGAGCGCCCTGAGCCTGATGCTCGAGGCAGAGCCCTCCCTCAATTCTGTCCGTGACAGGATAAACGACGTGAGGAAGCAGATGGAGTACATCAAGGCCAATTACAGCGACAGCTCTGTTGCCCCGCTCAAGTCACCGGCAAATGACGTTGAGGCAATCTCAATGCTCAAGACCGTCAGGAGGCTCCGCCAGGTGGTCAGGATCGAGCACAACAAGGGCAAGATAGATCCAAATTCCTTTGCCGCAGAGGACAGGAGGCTCGAGCTGATCCTCATCAAGGTGAACATATCAAGCCTCATGAACCACATCAGGGAGGCAATCTCCACCCATCAGCTCGGTTCCGCGAGGCAGATGCTCGAGACCGGAATCCAGGTGCTGGCAAAAATCCAGACCGACGATCAGTGGATAGTCAATACCAAGCAGCAGCTCAGCAGCAGCTATGAGCAGATCAACCAGCGCATTGAGGCCGAAAATGAAAGGAAGGCCGAGCTGGCAGCCTCAAGCAAGGATGAGCTCGACGAACTTTTCCAGCCCAAGAAGAAATGGTAGCCTGCTCCGCAGCATGAATATGTCAAAAATGAATACTCCCGTAGAGATAAAACCTGAAGTCCTGCTCTGCAGGCACAGCCTTCCGAAGTTTGACCGGATCAGCGAGCTGAAGCCCGTCACATTCTCGTCGCTGCAGCCGAGGGCTGCCGGCACTGTCCGCCGCCTTGTGCAGAGCACGGAAAATTACCAGATCATGATGCTCGGCGGCTACCCCGGGATGAACTACGAGCAGATTGTGAGGGAGCTCATCGCCGAGGAGCCCAGCCCCACCGCCGGAATGTACGATCTGATTTACGTCGAGAACCTCGAGTACAGCCTGAGGCCTATCTGGCTGATGCTCAAGCCCGGCAGCGGACTGCGGTTCCTCAAGCAGCTCTTCGAGCTGATAACCTCCCTCTCGAAGCACCAGGACTCGGAGAAGCTTGCCAGCAAAATCATCGAGGAGCAGGGAAACGACGAGAAGCTCAGGAACTATATCGAGATCCTCTCCTCCCATATTGCGAAGGGCGATAAGCTTGAGGGCTCGGCCATAGCGAATGTCATGGTTTACCACGACAGCGAGGACGTGCCCCCGGTTATCTTTGCCCGCGACATAAGCTGGACTTCGATTTTCGGCAAGGTGAACTATCTCAGCGATCAGGGAACCTACTACTCGAACCACCAGCTACTTGAGCCCGGACTTCTCCGCGAGGCAAGCGGCGGATTCCTTGTGCTGCCGGTCAGCGAGCTTCTTGCGAACCAGCAGATCTGGCAGAAGCTCAAGAATGCGCTGCAGAAAGGTGAAATCGACTGGGAGCCCGTGCAGAATGAAAACGCCATCGTGCCCTTCTTCTCCCCCGAGCCGACGCCGGTAAGCGTCAAGCTGATCCTGGTCGGTGACATCGACGAGGTTTCGGCTTTCTGCCAGTATGACGTTGACACCTCCATCGAGGTTTTCCTCAAGACAAGCTTTGAGTACAGCATTGAGTCAAAGTCGCACGAGGCCCAGTTCTGCGGATTTCTCAACGACATCCGGACCAGGCACGGCCTCCTGGACATGGATCACATCGCAGCCGAGGAGCTGTGCAGGTACTCGAACAGGCTCGGCGAGTCGTCCGAGGAGTTTGTCATCATAGAGGCGGAGCTTTTCCCGATTATGTCCCTTTCCGACAGAATAGCGAGGGACAGGAACTCGGACGTCATCACCCGCGATGATGTCGCGGCCGCAGTAATGGAGCAGTTCTACCGCGCGTCCAATGTCATCGACGAGAGCGTGAAGCTTTACCAGAAGGGACAGATCCTCATACAGCTTACCGGAAAGACCGTAGGACAGATCAACGGTCTCGGAGTCCTTGAGCTGACTGGCGCCAATGACATCTCCTACGGCGAGCCCCTGAGGATTACGGCCACAGTCCATCAGGGAGACGGGGAGAGCATTTCTGACGTCGAGCACAAGGCTGATCTTGCCGGACAGATCCATCAGAAGGCCATGATGATCATCAACGGCTACTTCCTCAACCTGTTCGGACAGGAAGCGCCCTCAGGCCTTGAGATGAACCTGGTGTTCGAGCAGAACTACAGCGGAGTTGACGGTGACAGCGCATCCCTTTCCGGACTTCTCGCCATACTCTCTGCCCTGTCCAGGATCCCCATCAGGCAGGATCTTGCCGTGACCGGCTCGCTTGATCAGTTCGGCAATATCCAGGCAGTCGGCGGCCTCAATGAGAAAGTCGAGGGATTCTTCAGGATCTGCAGGCTCTTCGGCCTGACCGGACAGCAGGGAGTAGTGCTTCCTGCATGCAACATCTCGAACCTCACACTGCACAGTGACGTCGTTTCGGCAATTGCAGACGGCAAATTCCATATATACCCCGTAAGCAGGGTCGAGGAAGCGGTGGAGCTGCTGCTCGGTACTCCCGCAGAGAGCACGGATGAAGAGACCGGGGTCTTTGACATCATCCAGGAGCGCTTTGACGAGGTCGCAAACAAAAGCGAGAGAATCAGCCTGCTCAAGCGCATGATCAATGCAGTAAAGAATCTGTAAGGATTTGCATTCTGCGCGCCATGAGACAGGATGAGGTGCCGGTTGTGCTATAATCTTCAGGAATAAAGTCAAGCCCGTTCATGGATTTAAAGTTTCGCATAAGGGGCAGCAGTCCGCTCCGGACTGCCCTCCTCAGAATTGCATGGACGTTTTAGTTCTTAAAACTGGGAAATCTGGAATTGGATATAAAAAATGAGGAAAAGCTGTCGCTGTGCGACAGAGGTATTCACAGCTTCTCGAAAGAAGATCTTCTTGCCTGCAGCCGCGGAGAGCTGTTCGGACCTGGCAACAGCCAGCTTCCTGCGCCTAACATGCTCATGCTGGACCGCATTGTTGATATCCAGGATTCCGGCGGCCAGCACGGGCACGGCTATATAACCGCAGAAATGGACATCAGTCCGGATCTGTGGTTCTTCAAGTGCCACTTCCCAGGAGACCCGGTCATGCCGGGATGCCTGGGCCTTGACGCCATGTGGCAGCTAGTTGGTTTTTTCCTCGGCTGGAAAGGCGGCCCGGGAAGAGGCAGGGCCATTGCCTGCGGCAAGGTAAAGTTCTCCGGCCAGGTTCTGCCGACTTCCCGCAAGATCACCTACGATATCCAGATCAAGAGGGTCATCCAGAGACGCCTCATTATGGGCATTGCTGACGGCTTCCTCTCCTGCGACGGAAAGCAGATCTATTCGGCAGAGAACCTTGAAGTCGGACTTTTCAAGAAATAATTCAGCAAAAGCTTATCGTCTTCCATCTTCAGGCGCTCCGGCAGTCCTGTCCGGAGCCTTTTTATTATCATGAGAAAACACAACATCGGATTCATTTCCCTGGGCTGTGCCAAGAACCTTGTCGATTCTGAGATAGAAATGGACTGCCTGATCCGGAACGGCTGTGCCATCACCGGCGATCCTGACAGGGCGGATCTGCTGATCGTTAATACATGCGGCTTCCTCAACTCGGCAATTGAGGAGTCAGTCAGCACCGTAAACGAGTTTATTTCAAAGGGCAAGAAAGTTCTTGTTACAGGCTGCCTCGGGAAAAGGGCTGACTACGTGAGGCAGCACTGCCCCGGCATAGTAGGAGTGGCCGGACCGCAGGACTATAACGCAGTGCTGCAGCAGGCTGTCGGCTTCCTCCGGAGCGGTGATGAGAACTGTGCCGCCGTAAAGCTCTATACGGAAAACCTGGTTCCGGAGGCCAGTCTTACGCCGCCCCATTATTCCTATCTTAAAGTCTCGGAAGGCTGCTCGAATCACTGCTCATACTGTGTTATTCCTGAGCTCAGGGGCCCGATGGTAAGCAGAAAGGCTGACAATATACTGAGGGAGGCGGAGAGGAAAGCAGAAAAAGGCGCGAAGGAGCTTCTCATCATTGCCCAGGATACAGCGGCCTACGGCAAGGATTTCGGAAACTCCGAGTGCGTGCTTGATGACGGCCGTGCAGTAAGGCAGGATATCGTCTCCCTCTGCCGTGAGCTCGGAAAGCTCGATATCTGGATAAGGCTTCATTATCTTTACCCCTATCCTGTCCTTGACAGCCTGGTCGGACTGATGTCAGAGGGGGTTATACTTCCTTATCTTGACGTGCCGCTGCAGCATGCAAGTCCGAATATCCTCAGGAGCATGAAACGCCCCGGGACTGTCGAGAAGACCCTGGACCGCATTGCAAAATGGAGAGAGACCTGCCCGGATCTGACGATCAGGTCGACCTTTATTGTCGGCTACCCAGGTGAGACTGATCAGGATTTCGAGATACTGCTTGATTTTATCCGGGAGGCAAGGCTCGACCGCGTAGGATGCTTTGCCTATTCAGACACGCCGGGAGCGCTCGCCAACTCGATGCCGCAGCTTCCTGACGAGCTGAAGCAGGAAAGGCTCGACAGGTTCATGACAGTACAGCAGGAAATCTCGAAGAGCAGGCTGGAAGAGAAAAGAGGACGCGTCATGCCGGTTATAGTCGACGGCACTGACTCTATGGGAAGGCTCTGCGGAAGGACAAAAGGAGACTCCCCCGACATCGACGGGATCGCATATGTACTGACTGATAAAAAGCACGAGGCGGGCGATATCATCAGCGTCAGGATAACTGACTCGGATGAGTACGATCTCTTCGGGGATGAAATACTGGAGTGACGGTTCCCAAATAGCCTGCCCTGCTGGATCCTGATCACTGATAACAGCGGGGAATCTGTAAAAGAGAGGCCCGCCTGCAGCCTGAGCTGCAGGCGGGCCTCTTTTTCGCTAGTCCGGGCCGGTTGTATGCATAGCAGCCCGGATCGGCGTCCCGTCAGGGGAATCAGGCACGAGATTTCTGGCGGATGACCGCTGATGAGCCGATGAGGCCCGGCTGGTCATTGATGATTACGTATACAGGGATCTTCTTCAGATACTCCTTGAACCTGCCCTTGTCCTCGAATGCGGTTCTGAAGCCGGACTTAAGGAAGAAATCAAGATTCTTGGGGATGATTCCGCCGGCAATGTAGACTCCGCCGAATGCGCCTGCGGTAAGAGCCAGATCTCCGCCGAACCTTCCGAGGATAATGCAGAACAGATTCATTGCCCTGAAGCAGTCAGTGTCTGAATTCTGCTTGGCGCGGATGGCGATCTCGGCAGGAGTCAGGCGCTCAGGTGTCCTTTTGTCGGCAAAGACAATGGCCTCATAGAGGTTAACAAGTCCCGGACCTGAAAGGATCCTCTCGTACGATACATGGCCGAACTGCTTCCTCAGGATCTCGAGGATCTGATCCTCTTCCTCGCTGTTTGCGGCAAAATCAACATGGCCGCCCTCACCCGGAACGGAAATATACTTTCTTCCGGTATAGATCAGGTGGGCAACGCCGAGCCCGGTGCCCGGTCCGTAGACAGCAATCGGCTTGTGATTCTCGGGCTCACCGCCGCCGACCTTCTTCAGGTCCTCGGGCTTCATCAGGGGAACTGCCATTGATACGGCAGTAAAGTCATTGATGATCTCGAACTGGTCAAAGCCCAGGTGCTCCTTGGTCTCCTTTATGGAGAAGTTCCAGGAGGCATTGGTCATGACAACCTCATCGCCCTTGATTGGACATGCCATGGCAATGCAGCTGCTTTTCACTTCAGCACCTGTATCCTTAAGGTACTGTCTGATAACTTCTTCCAGGGAAGGATACGAAGTTGGGTATGTTTTTGCGCTGGAAATCTCACCGCTCTCGAGATTGCACAGCGCCATTCTGGCGTTGGTTCCACCTACATCGCCGACAAGAGCAAAAGCCATTGGTTTCTCCTAATTTTCCGCCAGAAAAATACAGAATGGCGGACAGCAAACAATTCCAAAAGGAAATTTTAATTCAAAGCACGTTTCCTAACAAGATTTGAGCCTCTAACACGTGACAGCTGACACGATTTTGCCCGCCCTGCGGAAAGCTCTGTCTGACGGTCAGGTGCGTTTTATGCCGCATGGTCCCGTAAAGCCCCGGATATTATTTGAAGTCAGGCAAAAATTTGAAAAATATCCGGGGCATTCAGGGCTATTTACAGCATTTGGATTAAAATTCGTCTAAAATTGAGCTAGAGCGCCAGCGCGCAGAATTTTTAATGAATTTAATTCCAGGTTTGAATTATTAATTGGCGAGATGACAATGACAGAGAGATCATCATTACTTAATATCAATGAGGATATTTGGCTTTCTCTTACTGAAGAAGGACTCATGCCCAGGTTTCTGCTTGCAGTCATGAATGATCTTCCTGAAAGTCATGTTGAATCAGTAGAGGATGTCAGCGTTGAGGAACTGGAGAACTCTCCCGTCGCCGGCATTACTATGAGAAAGGGAGAATTCACCAATCTCGCCGGTTTCTGCATTTCCTGTAAGATTGACGGCGTACAGAGCGAGGTAATCCTTCTCAACGAGGAAATCCCGTACATAAAGTGGTGGCACGACAAGAGCTTCTTCACCCTGAATTACTATAACGAGCACATCAAGTGCCTCAAGGGACTGTCAGTCAAGTCCAAAGTCCGCCGCCGTATTGTGCTTTCATTTCTTCTTGACAAGGATATCAACCTCGACAAGTTCCATACCGTCAACTCCTTCCTTACCGATGACGGCAAGGGCGGCCAGGTGAAGGACACCACCTTCCAGGTTCATGACATCAACTTCCTCTGCATCCCTGACGAGGATACGAAACTGGCCCACTGGTGCAGGCTCCTGATCGCAACCGACATGAATGAGATTGCGAGAATTGCCCAGAATCACCAGCTCGGCTGAGCCCTGAGCCATTTCTTGTGCTATTGTATGAAGCGGTGCGGCATGTACCGCTTTTTTATTACCCAACCGGCGTGTGTTCCTTATGACAAAAATTCTTAATATAGGCGCAGCATCAATCAGCACTCTTGCCCTCGATCTTGAAGGCAATACCCGTAAAATCACCGACTGCATCAGGGAAGCCGGCGGGAAAAATACGGACATAATTCTTTTTCCGGAATTATGCCTGACCGGCTATGGGGCTGAGGATCAGTTTTTTGTTACCAGCTGGATAAAAAAATCTGAAGAATACATAAAAAAAATTTCCGAGTGCGTTCCTGAGGGAACCCTTGCAAGCGTGGGCTTCCCTCTTCTAATAGACGGAGGTCAGGTTTTCAACGCCGCCGCACTGATTGCCCATAAAAAGGTAATAGGATGCGCCTGCAAGCAGTTCCTGGCCAGAAACGGCCTTCATTATGAGCCCAGGTGGTTCACCCCGTGGCCGAAGGGAAAAAGGGTATACCTTGACCTGTTCGGGCAGAAGGACGTTCCGGTCGGTGATTTTGTGTTTGAGGCCGGCGGAGTCAGAATAGGCTTTGAAATCTGTGAGGACTCCTGGGTTGCCGACCGTCCCGGCTCGTCACTCTACAAGAGAGGCGCCGACATAATCCTCAATCCGTCAGCAAGCCACTTTGCCATAGGAAAGCAGCAGATCAGGGAGCATTTCATCAGTGACGGCTCCCGTGCTTTCGGGGCCGTGTACGCATACGCCAACCTGCTTGGCTGTGAGTCAGGAAGGTCGGTCTTTGACGGCTCTGCCATCATTGCCAGCAACGGCGAGATAGTCGCGGAGACGAAGAGGCTGAGCTTCAGGAATTATGAGCTCTGCACTGCCTGTGTAGACATTTCGATGAACCGCGTCAACCGGCTGATGTCGAGCGAGGGTATCGAGCCTGAGACTGAAGGTGTATACAAGTTCGGCGGGCTTGAGTTCAGGGAGCATGACAGCTTCAGCATTTCGTCGAAAATCAGCATAAAGCCGGAAAATGAGTACGAGACCGTAACCAGGGCCGTTGCTCTCGGCATGTGGGATTTTGCGAGAAGGACTCATACCTCTGGGTTTGCCCTCTCGCTCTCAGGCGGTGCCGACTCGGCGCTCTGCGCTGCCATGGCATATTACGGTGTGGCTGAGGCTGTATCAGCCCTCGGCAGAAAGGAGTTCCTTGCAACCCTTCATTCCATGGGCCTCAATCCTGCCGACAGGCCGGATCTTTCGGATCTGGAATTTGTTCATCAGGTCATCATGCCTGAGTATCTGATTACTGTCTACCAGGGATCCGAGCACAGCGGAGAGGTTACCCGCAATGCCGCCGAGATGATGGCGAAGAGTACCGGCGCCCGCCACATCGAATGGCGCATCGACAGCATAGTCAGGGGATATACTGATCTCGTGAACAAAGCCCTCGGTGAGAAGAACCAGCTTTCCTGGGAAACGGATGACATCGCGCTGCAGAATATCCAGGCACGCAGCAGATCACCAGGAATCTGGCTGATCGCCAACCACTGCAACAAACTGCTGATTGCGACTTCAAATCTCTCGGAGGCGTCTGTCGGATACTGCACGATGGACGGAGACACCTCAGGGTCACTCTCTCCTATCGGTGGAATATCGAAATCCCGGATCCTCAGAATAAACCGCTGGATTTATGAGCATGGCCTTGAAATCCAGTACTCCGGCGAGATCCTCAGAATCGATGCCATGAAATATATCATTGCACAGCAGCCGACAGCAGAGCTCCGTCCTGTCGAGCAGACTGACGAAAGCGACCTGATGCCCTATGATCTGATGGACTTTATCAGGAGGCTCACGCACGTCAACCATCTTACACCCGGAGAGATCAGCGAGCAGGTCAGGAACTCTGAATTCGGCGCTAAGTTTTCGGATGAGCAGATTGACGGCTATGTAAGGAAGTTTTTCAGGCTGTATACGAGAAACCAGTGGAAGCGCGAGAGGCTTGCAGTAAGCTTCCATATCGAGGAGGACAGCTGCGATCCCAAGTCGTACAGAAGATTCCCCGTGCTCTGCGCAGGCCTTTCCTGAGAGGACTTCTACTCTGACAGGCCCTCCCGGTGCTGCCGCCGGGAGTGCCTTACTTTAGGGTATGCGCTTCTGAGTGCGCACCTGAGGATCAGAGCCCTGTTACTTTGCTGTTTTTCTGAAAGTAATGAAAAGATGCAGAAGGTAGCTCGTAACCGTAAGGACTGAGAGCGCGCAGAAATGCGCTATGAACTCCTCAGTGCTGCGGTAATCAGGATTGTCCCAGATTAAGGCCAGGATCCACAGGAAAAGCTCCGCGAGCAGCACTGTCTGCACTATGCCGATCGCGTTTACGGCAATGAACCTGACAATCTCGCCCTCGGTATTCCCCTTGCTCTTGTAGACGACATTTTTGTAAAGCACGAAACCTACAAGGGATCCGATTATATACGCCACTACAACAGCCAGGGCGAACGGCATGATCATGGAGCACAGGGGCCGCGAAAGCAGATTGACCAGAGTGGAAATACCGCCGCAGACAATAAACTTGAAAAAACGGCCTGATATGAGATCCGACAGACTTTTCACCTGAGCTGCTTTACCCTGTTGAATATGAAGTAAGGAAGGTGCCTGACTATGAACATGATGAATGTCCACTTGAACGGAGCGTAAATCTCCTTCCTGCCGGCATTGACGCCCTTCACGATGCATTTCGCCACATCCTCGACCGGAGCGAGCATTTTCCGGTTTTCCATGGAGGCGGTCATCGGTGTGGAAGTGGGCCCCGGCTTGACGATTGAGATTACCGGGCCGTTCTCCATGGCAAATCTCTGGATAAGTCCGCTCGCGGCAGCCGCAATCATGGCCTTTGACGCGCCGTAAATGTAGTTGGATGCCCTGCCCCTGTCGCCGGCCACGGAGCCGATAACTGCGATACGGGCTGATGAATTGCCCCTGAGCTTCATGGCAAATGACTGGAGGAAGAGGGAAGGTGAGACGCCGGTTACCCTGAGAACCTCCTCGCATTTCGCGAGAGAGCCGTCAATGACGTCCTGATCCGGCATATAGCCGTGCGCGATGAGAACGGTGTCGGGAAGATCGCCCTCACAGGCCTGGTTCACGAGCTGCTCAACCCCTTCCGCAGTAAGCATGTCGCCGGTCCTGATCTCAACCTTTAAGGCAGTTCCTCCCCTGGTCTGAAGATCCTTTGCGACCTCTTCAAGTTTGTCCCTGTTCCGGCCGATGAGAACAGCTGATGAGTATTCATTGCTCTCAATCCAGAGCCTCGCGCAGGAATGCGCCATTAATGATGTTGCACCGACTACAACAAGCTTTTTCATCGTCAAACTCCCATAAGACGTCTGGACATATCAGAACTCATTTTAGGATCGCGGTACTTCAGGAACTCATTGATGGTCTCTGTGCCGTACCCGCTCTCGAACATTTCCCTGGGCTGCCTGGCGTCCTTTGCTGTGTAAAGCCTGCCGTGGGCGTTCTTCACTATCGCATCGAGATCAGAGAGAAGCTTCAGGGTGCTCTCGCCCCTGTTCGGGAAGTCAAGAGCATAGGTAAATCCCTTGTAGGGGAAGCTCAGCATGCCGACTGACTTATAGTCACCGAAAGTCTTCAGCACGCCGAGGAAAGATCCCTGTCCGGACTCGGCAATCACCTTCTGCATCTCCTGGACTGCGTCAAGTCCGGTATCCGTAGGTACGACGCACTGGTACTGGAAGAAGCCCTTCGGGCCGTAAATGCGGTTCCATTCCAGTATGCCGTCCAGGGGGTAGAAGAATTTCTCGTAATGCACCTTGAATGGTCCCTTCTTGAGGCACTGCATCGCGAAATACATCTTGTTGAAGCAGTACAGCGAAGGTGTGTTCACGAGTGAGAAAGGCATGGTGAACGGGACTTTGACGGAGAGACCCGGGTGCTTGTCCCTTCCCGAGGTATCCGTGTCGTCATTGTTGCCCCTCATGAAGATGCCGCGCTCGCCGTTTCCCGTAATGCAGTCGATCCAGGACACTGTATGCTCGTAGTCCTTTTCCGAGGAGTTGGCAAGATCAAAGAAGGTCTTCAGATCGTAATATGGAATGTTCTCGGCAATGATCCATGGGCCGGCAACTTTCTTGAGGCTCAGTGTCGCATCAAGGATGAATCCGGTAAGCCCGATTCCGCCGATTGTGGCGCGGTAATAGCCTGAATTTTTCTCAGGGGAGCAGTCAAGGATCTCGCCGTCCGAGCGCAGCAGCCTGAATGACTTGACATGGTTGCCGAATGTTCCGAAACGGTGGTGGTTCTTGCAGTGGACATCATTTGCGATCGCTCCGCCGACCGAAATCATCTGGGTGCCCGGGGTGACAGGCAGCATGAACCCGTTCCTGACCAGGAATCTCTGCAGGTTTCTGAGGATTACGCCTGAGCCGCAGGTGACCTCGGCCTTTTCCGCGTCAAATGAGATGAAGTTGTCGAGATAGCCTGACCAGAGGAGGACTCCGTCCTTGTTGTTGCATACATCCCCGTAGCTCCTGCCGTTGCCGCGCGGAAGAAAAGTCTTGTCCTTATAGCGCTCGAAAGCCTTTCTGACAGACTCGCGGCCGGTAACTGCCACCAGCTCCTGTTCCTCAAGGTTAAGCCTTCCCCAAGAAGAAATAAGCATATCTACCTTCCTAATATCTCAGAAACTGACTACTGAACATGCAAACAGAACCGTGAACAGGATGCCCGCGGCCAGGCTGACCGGATCCCTGATGGCGTACAGCACCGGATCCTCGTTCATCTCCCCGCGCCTTGCCTTGAGCGAGACATGGAGGATCCAGTAAAGCAGCACCGGAGTGCAGCAGTATGCAAAGTATGTATTTACGAAATGATGCGCGGCGGCCTCTGAATTGACATAGAGAATAAAGAGTACGACGGAGGCGAAACCGGAACTGATAACCGACTCGGAAATGAAATCAATGTCCTTGACGGTATATGCCCTGCCGCTGGTCTTGGTCTTTCCGGCCGCCTTCAGGTTGTGCAGCTCGCTCAGACGCTTCACTCCGGCAAGGGAGAAGAAGATCAGGAAGGAGAACGAGACAAACCACAGTGACATGGGAACGGAGATGGCGACTATTCCTGAGACCATGCGGAAGGTGTAGAGAAAGCCCAGCAGCATGCAGTCGACCACCGCGATCTTCTTCAGCCTGAAGGAATAAAGGGTAGTCACGACAAAATAGATTGCAAGGCAGCCGAGGAATCCGGCGGAGACAACAGCTCCGAGCGCAATGCCGGCAAGAAGGAAAAGCGGAAGGCAGACAAGCCCCAGTTTGATTGAGACTTTTCCGGAGGCGAGCGGACGGTGCTTCTTTGTCTCATTGCGCCTGTCATTGCCCAAATCCATAAGATCATTGAGGATGTAGACAAACGACGCGGTGAGTGAGAATGAGAAAAACGCGATAACCAGGGTAAGCCAGTCGCTGATATTGAAAAAATGCCTTGCAGGGATGATGGGGACGAAGATCAGCAGGTTCTTGACCCACTGGTGGATCCGGGCCATTTTCATGATGCTTCTGAATTTGTTCTTCTCGAGGACAAAAGTCTTCGAGAGCTCACACTGGCCCTTCAGTTTTCCGATGGCTTTTTCGGTGCCTACGGCTGCAGCTGACTCTGTCTGTTTGAATATAGGAACGTCGACTGAGTCATTACCGACATATACGTATTTCTTCTCGCCGAATTCCTTGTTCAGGAGCTCGGCTTTCCTCACGCCGGACAGGTTGCCCCTTTCTGCTGTCGTGCCGTAGAAGCCGTCAAAAATTCCCTGGGACTCAGCTACAGCCCTGACGATTCTCTCATCAGATGCCGAGACAAGATAGAGTCTTGCCCCGCTTTCCTTCTCGGATTTAAGCCAGGACAGAAGCTCGGTGTTGAAAGGAAGGATCGACGGATCGAAACTGAAAGATGAGGCGAGCCGCTGCTTGAGGTAAGCCTTTCCCTTCAGAATCCAGGCAAAGACCAGGAAAATTACCAGGGGATTTCTCTTTATGGCATGGAGGAACGACTCGTACAGCATGTCGGTTTTAACCAGGGTATCGTCCAAGTCGACTGCTATAACCTTTGATGCCATAACGATTCTCCAGTACCTGAGTGACTTCCTAGGATTAAAGTCACAATTGCCCTGACTCACCGCCCGCTTTCACGAGGCTGCCGCAGTGCTGCGCGTGCATAGTCCCGGCTTCATGATGCAGGTTTGCTGACGCCATATTATACAGGAATTAACGGTGCTTATCTCTGTCCGGCTGTTCTTTACTGGGATGATTTATGACATAACAGCAGAAACTGATAGCTCTGCAGAATTATTTTTTGAAGAGAGGAAAAATTAAGAGAAATCTTGGATGGTGTTTCTGAAAGGACTTGAACCTTCGACCTCTACCATGTCAAGGTAGCGCTCTAACCAGCTGAGCTACAGAAACTCAAACGAAACAACGAGCACCATTATAACTGCCTTTTTTATAAAATCAAGCCTTCTTTAATAAAATTTTCCGAAAAAATTATTTCCGGCAGAAAAACGCTCATTACCGGTTTTGCCTTGTCAGTCCGTGCGGACAATCTTTTATAATGGCATCAGCGCCCCCTGTACCGGACGCGGCGCGTTTTCCCTTCTGTCACAGGAGTCAAAATGAAAGAATTCACCGAGAAAGAGCATCCGTCTGCAGCTGCAATAAATCTGTTCCTGAAACTCACCCAGATCCCGAGACCGTCAGGCCACGAGGCTGAAGTTGCGGGGAAAATAGCAGAATTCGCCAGAAAACACGGAATGGAAGCAACTGTTGACAGTACCAACAACGTGCATATCTTCAGGGAAGCTGCTCCCGGCTACGAAAATGTTCCCTCAATCTGCCTTCAGGGGCACACGGACATTGTTGCCGTAGCAAGGGAGGGATTTGATTTTGACTTCCTTCACACTCCGCTTCCGGTCAGGATTGAGAACGGGGTTATATTCTCCGACGGAACGTCGCTCGGTGCGGATGACGGAATCGGCGTTGCCGCTGCCCTGGCTGCGGCAACAGTCCCCGGTCTGATCCACGGTCCCCTGGAGCTTCTTTTCACGACCGGTGAGGAGACAACCATGGAGGGAGCCTCTGCCCTGAAGCCCGGCTGCCTCAAGTCAAAATACCTCCTTAATCTTGACAATGAGACTGAGGGTCTCGCAGTCGTAGGCTGCGCCGGAGGAATCAATGCGGATCTCAGGCTGAATCTCAGGAGGGCAAGCGTCTCCCAGGCAGACGGACTTGCTGCTGTCAAGGTGAGGATCTCCGGTCTCAAGGGCGGACACTCCGGCGAGGATATAGACAAGAAGCGCATCAATGCAGTCAGATGCATTGCCGGCCTGGTCAGATCGCTCTCGGAAAAGTTTGACGTGAAGCTCTCGGACCTCAGCGGAGGAAAATTCAAGAACGCCATCCCCTCATCAGCAGAGGCCGTGCTCCTGATAAAGGGCGCAGACTTCGCCGGAGTGGCTGACTTCATCCGGGAAAGCGGGGAGAGAATCAGGGCAGGCGCGTCAGAGGATGACAGGAACGCAGTGTTCGAAGTAGGCAGGACAGAGGCAGACAGCTATATTGAGAATGCAGATGAGCTCACCGGAAGCATCCTTGCCTGGCCTGACGGAGTGCTCAGAATGAGCGTGAAATACCAGGGACTTCCGGAGGACTCCTCGAACCTCGGCGTCCTGAGGTCGCATGACTCATATGCGGAAGGCTCAATCCTCATAAGGTCGAACACCCACCTTGACGAGGCCGCCGCCGAAATGAAGGAGATTTTCAAAAAGAACGGCGGCACGGCAGAGGTAACGCTGAGCGGAGCGTACTACCCCTGGGTGCCCATTGCGTCATCTCCCCTTACCGCAGCCGTACAGAGCAGCTTCAGGAAAGTCACCGGCCGTGATATGCGCGCTGCCGTCATCCACGCCGGAGTTGAGTGCGCGCTGCTTACAAGGATTGTGCCCGATCTTGATGCCGTGTCATTCGGACCCGACGCGCTTGATATTCACTCGGAGCATGAAAGGATAAGCCTCGAGACCATCGACAGGTTCTGGCTGACCCTTAAGGATGTGATTGAGACTTTCGCAGAGGCAAACAAATAAAGGAAACCCGAGCGGGGTCATGCAGGACGCAAAGTCTGCGGGCAGGTCCAGGGCCTGCCCGTGTAAGCGGAAAGTTACGCAAAAATATAAATTCTGTAAGATCCTTCTCAAAAAGGATAAGTTTTGCCGATTTTATTTTTTGGCTATTGAATCCTGCATCAAATAAATTAAAATTAACAGAGGACCGCGCATGGCTTCGGCAAGAACGTCCGGGGAGTGCGCATTACACATGGAAAGCCCGTTTTAAGAGAAAAACGGTCAGGACATAAAATATGAAAAATCTGATACTGGTAACTTCGCCCCCGGCATGCGGCAAAACTTTTGTTTCAAAGGCCATAGCCCGCAACATCAAGCCAATGGTCTATCTTGACAAAGATACCTTGATTGTTCTTTCGAAACAGATTTTTAAGGTTGCCAACCAGGAATACAACCGCAGTTCGGATTTTTTCGAGAAGAATATCCGTGACTACGAGTATTACGCTATTCTCGATATTGCCTACGAGGCGCTTGAGTATGCAGACAATGTTCTGATCAACGCTCCGTTCACCAGGGAAATCAGGGATCCTGAGTACATCAAGAATCTGAGAGCGAAGCTCAAGGAAAAGGACGCCAATCTGGTGATTGTCTGGGTTGATACTTCCCCGGAAGTGTGTCATCAGAGAATGGTCGAGAGAAATTCGAGCAGGGACACCTGGAAGCTTCAGAACTGGGACAAGTACATTGCCGGATGCAATTTCAACAAACCGGAAGGCATCGGCGATATCCTTGTATTCCACAACAATTCCATGGAAGAGTTCAACCAGTCCATCAAGGACATGCAGCAGAAATTCTCCAAGTATTAAGAAAGCCAGGGCCGCGAAGAGATTCGCGGCTTTTTTTTCTTTAAATACAGCTCAGGCAATAAAATGAATCCAGTTGAAATTTTTCAGGGCAGGTATGCCTGCAAGCACTATGATCCCGAAAGAGATGTTCCTGAAGAGGTCTTCGGGCGCATCATCGAGGCAGCCAGGCTCACTCCCTCGGCAATGAACGTTCAGCCTTGGCACATTTACGTTTTTGACAGGGCTTCCAAGGCAAAACTCCGCCCCGCCATCCGGGATTTCAATCTCGAGAGGTTTGACGGCTGCTCGAAAGCCATACTGATCAGCTCCATGACCAAGGTGCCTGATTCCTATCTTGAGGAGATAACCGCAAGGGAGGAAGAGGACGGCAGGTACGCCGGAGCTCCAGAGATAAAGAATACGGTTGACAGAGCGAGAAAGGCCTACGTTGCCGCATTCAAGGGTGAGAAATTAACCGGGTGGACCGGAAAGCAGACTTATATTATGCTGGGCTACTTCCTTTTGGCCGCAGCCTGCGAGCAGGTCGACGCAACCCCGGTCGAGGGCTTTGTCCCCTCCGTGGCCGACGAGCTTCTTGACCTTAAAAGCAGGAACGAGACCTCCCAGCTGGTTGTTCTGCTTGGCTACCGGAAAAATGACGGCAACGCCGATAGGCCCAAATCAAGGCTTCCTCTTGACAGAATTGTCACAAAATTCTGACTTTATCAGGCCGGACAGACTTAATTTCCGGCCATTCCTGGATAAAACGCCGGTGATAAGCGGCATTTTGACGGGACAGTAAGCAAGGCTTTCCGGTCATTTCCCGGATAGTGAGCTGCCCTTTTCGATCCGGTTCACTGTGTCAAAAAAGTCTGTCGTGAGGATGGTTATGTCCTCGTAGCTCACCTTGTCACCGATGGCGAAAATCCTGAGATAAAAGGGATCTCCCTCCATCTTCGAGACAAAAATCATGAATCTGCTGCCGTTGAGCTCTGCAGGTATTTTGTAGGTATGTGCGTTGAGCATGCTGAGCCTTGAGAGATCAACATGGTACTCGTAGGCAGTCATTCTTGCATAGAAGTCAACGCCCCTTGCAGCGGCAAGCTTTTCCTCTCCCGGCTTGTCAGCGGGAGTCATTGCGTCCATAAGCTTGAATATGACGGCCTTCTGATTTGAGACATGGCTGTATACGGCGTAGTATGATTTTTCATCCCGGTTAAACTCTTTGGGCCAGTTTTTAAGTATCGCCTCGTTGTAGGCCTTGCTGTCCTGCCGGTGCCGCTTCAGCTCCTCCTTTTTCTGGTCAAGAGACTTTCTGTCCGGTGCATCGGACAGAGCTGTGTCTATGTCACTGGCGCTGAGGGCTGTCCCGTCGCCGAACCTGCCCGGATCGATGGTTATGGTCTTTCCTCCTGCCGGAAATAGAGCAGTACCCTCCCCTGCAGGCATGACGCCGGACGGAGTATCCTCCGCCTCGGCGGCAGAGGACAGGAACAAAGAGAGAAGACAGAGAATCAGTCCTTGGGATTTTTTCATTTACTGCACCAGCGTATATTCAAATGTCCGTAAGCCCTTATTTGGCGGAGCTCCTGCTGCCGACCGCTTTTTCAGAATCACCTGCATGTGACACGGAAACGGCGGAAAAGCCTGAAGCCGAGGCATATTTCTTTTTGTATTCAGCTGCCAGCTGCTCCGCTTTCGCCCTGTCGTCCTCTGAGAGCAGGTAGGAGACGGCGCCGAGAATGCCGTCGCCCTGCTTCAGGGTGTCGGTGCTGAGCTTGAGCCAGGCATATGCCTCAACGAGGTTCTTTTCGGTTCCGAGCCCTGCAGCGAGCATGGAGCCGTAATCATACTGGGCATAGGCATTGCCCTTCCTTGCAGCCTGTCCGAAAAGCTCGAACGCCTTCCCGTTGTCCTGTGCGGTGCCCTTTCCCTGCCGGTACTTGTCTGCGAGGTTGTACAAGGCGTTTAAATCGCCGTCCCTTGCGGCCAGCTCATACCATTTGAATGCCTTCTCGTAGCTTTTCTCGACTCCGGCGCCGCTCTCGAACATGGTACCCACGGCATTCTCGGCAGGAGCATAGCCTTTCTCAGCTGCCATGGCATAGAAACCGAATGCCCTGCGCACATTGTACTCAGTGCCCCAGCCTCTCTCAGTCATGTACCCCGCTGCGAAAGCGCCTTCCGGATCTCCTTTTTCTGCGGAAAGCTGGAAAAGCGCGAAGGCGCTGCTGTTATCCTTCTGAACGCCTGCTCCCTGCATGTACATGTACCCTAGATTGTTCATGGCGCAGGTGCTGCCTTCCTTAACGCCCTTTGCGTACCAGTACGCAGCCTTCTCGTAGTCTATGCCGTGGCCGCCGGTCCCTTTCTCCCAGGCAAGGCCTGCATCGCATGCGGCATTGTCCCCCTGAAGCCCGTCAGTCTGCACCACAATTGTCTGACTGGGCTTTTCCTTCTCATTTTCGGCAGTGATGGTCAGATCGGCTGATCCTGCCTGTCCGTCGCTTTTATCAGTGAGGACAATCATATTTTCTTTTTTTTCAGCAGCAGGAACTGCAGCGTTTCCCCTCACTGTTTTTGAATCGCTGCCTTCTCCTGTTTCCTTTGCGGAAGCCTTATTCGCAGGAACTGATGCGTCCTTTGCCGCATCCTTCTGCGCGGTGACAGCTGGACCAGCCGTCTCTTTCCTGTCCTTCCACGAAAAAGTGATGCAGGCCGCAGCCGCTGCCAGAATGACCAGAATGGTGCCTGAGATCAGGAACAGCTGCTTTCTGTCTGACTTGTGTCTCTGATTGCTGTTATTCAATGCCATAGTGGCCCGCCTCTGAATGTTTAACGCCGCCTTCTTCGCTTTCTTTTGCCTTTGCCTGCTGAACTGCCTCTGCCAGCTGATCGCCGCATGAGGTCGGCTTCCTTCCGCAGGTATTGCCATGCAGGATCCGGTAGATGTCGTCGGCGCTCATCCCCTCAACCAGCTTGCCTATCGCCTTGGTGTTGCCGGGACATCCTCCATCAAACTCAACATTGCTCACTATACCCTGATTAATGTCCAGGGAAATTGATCTTGAACATGTACCGCGGTTCATATGAACAAAATGCATTTAACCCTCCGATGTTAACCGGCAGCAGGAAGAATAATCGCCTGCCGCCTTCTGTCATGCCCTGACTCTGGTATCGCGCCATACCAGATCGAGACCGTGCTTCCTGAGAGCGGCGCTCACTTCCTCCACAGACCTGGAGTCGTTTATCGTCCACTGGGCCAGATCGTCATTGCGCTCCACATAGCCGCCTGGCTGCACGGAGGAGCCGGCGCTGATGGCCGTGATGGCCATGGGGACAACAGCATCCCTGAAAGCTGGGCGCTCCCTTGTAGATATTGTAAGCTCAAGCTCCGGATCAAACAGTCTGAAAGCGCACATTAACTGAATAAGATCCCTGTCGTCAAGCGGATAGCCCGGCTCAAAGCCGCCGCAGGCAGGCCTCAGCCTCGGGAATGAAATGGCGACCTTTGTGTTCCAGTAATGCTTTCTCATGAACTTGGCGTGCATTGCGACGAACATGGAGTCTGCATGCCACTCGGAAAGCCCGAGCAGCGCTCCGAGTCCGACCTTCTCGATCCCGGCCTCTCCGACACGCTCGGGAGTCTCCATGCGGAAGCGCATGTTCTTCTTCATTCCGTGACGGTGCACCAGCCTGTACATATCAGGATTATATGTTTCCTGATAGACGCAGACCGCGTCAAGTCCCAGGCTGCGGAGCCTCTTGTAATCCTCAGTCTGAAGCGGCTGCACCTCAAACTGGATGAATGAGGCGTATTTACTGACTATGGGCATCATCTCCGCAAAATAGTCGATGCCGTAGTCCTTGTGCTCTCCGGAAACCAGAAGAAAATTCTCATAGCCCATCTCGCGCATCTTCCTGCACTCGGCATCAGTCTCCTCCGGAGTCAGGCATTTCCTCTCAATCTTGTTCTTTGAGGAAAATCCGCAGTAGCTGCAGTCATTCGAGCAGAGGTTGGTCAGGTAGAGCGGCAGGTACATGTTTATGACAGAGCCGAATCTTTTCCTCGTCAGCAGGAAGGACTTCCTGGCGATTTCCATCAGATATGGCCTCGCCGCAGGTGAAATGAGAGCGGCGAAGTCATCAAGGTTTCTGGAGTCGTCATCCCTTGCCAGAGCCGCATCGACATCACTGTCTGTCTTGTTCATCACCCTTTCTGTCATGTCGGTGAAAGGGATGGAAAGAGCCTCATCATAAAAACTCATCTCTCTGTTCCTGCAACGCTCCTATTTGCTGTTCTGCTCCTCATCAATGGATTTCAGGAAACCGGAGAGGTCGCTTGTCGCAGAGGCGTAATTGAACGACTCGCCGAGACCTGCCTCATAGGCCTCCCTGCCTGCGGAAACCGCTTCCCTGAACGCTGCTGCCATTCTTTCGGGATCGCCGGAGACAGCAATCGCGGTATTCACGAGGACGGCATCGGCGCCCATCTCCATGGCAAGAGCGGCATCAGACGGCCGTCCGAGACCTGCATCTACCACTACCGGAACCTCGGACTGCTCGATGATGATCCGGATCATCTCCTTCATAAGCAGGCCCCTGTTCGATCCGATCGGGGCAGCCAGCGGCATCACGCACGCTGCGCCGGCATCGGCGAGCCTCTTCGCGAGGACAGGATCTGCCTGGCAGTAAGGCATAACGGTAAAGCCGTCAGCTACAAGCTCCTTTGTGGCGTTCAGGGTCTCGATGGGATCAGGCAGCAGATATCTCTGGTCCGGGTGCACTTCAAGCTTGATGAGGCTTGTTCCGAGGCACTCCCTCGCGATTTGTGCTGCATATACGGCTTCCTTTGCGTTGCGAGCGCCAGCTGTGTTCGGAAGGAGAGCAACTCCGAGCTCTTTGAGCGGGGTGAGGATTTCATCACGCTCGCCGTGGAGGTGGACTCGTTTCACCGACATGGTGACAAGCTCGGACGCGGATGCCCTGACAGCTTTTTTGAGAACTTCTGCCGACGAGAACTTGCCGGTACCTACAAAGAGGCGGGACTTGAATTTTTTACCGCCGATTGACAGCTCACCCTGCATTGTCAGCCTCCCGATACCATGCTGAATACATCAACCGAGTCACCTTCCCTGAGCACGTGCTCAGTCCAGCTTTTCTTAGAAACAATGCTTTCGTTGACCGCCGCTGCAATGCCTGCAAGATTGCCGGCGTCAGCGATAATTTTCTCGCTGAGAAGCAGCTCCATAAGCGTTGAGCCGTCTTTAACGGTTTTCTTCTCATTATTTAGAGTGATAATCATTCGACTTGAGAACCTTCCCTGGAAATTTCAAAAGCACTCATATATTCCCTGATCTGCTGCTCCGGATCGGGCGATTCGGTAATTGCCGTCACGCAGGCAACGGATCCGACGCCGGTGTTGACGGCATCATAAAAACGTCTGCCGGAGAGCCCCCCGATTGCTACAGTCGGAATGTCCCCGACTGCCCCGGCAAAGAGCCTCAGCCGGTCAATTCCCTGGGCCTTCGACTTCATCTTCTTCGTCTTTGTGTCAAAAATATGCCCGAGGGCTATGTACGATGGCCGCAGGGCTATTGCCTTCGAGAGCTCATACCAGCCGTGGGTCGAAACCCCGAGGCGGAGTCCGGCCTTTGAGATCCTGCCGAGATCTGCCGTGAGGAGATCCTCCTGCCCGAGGTGGACCCCGTAGGCTCCAGCCTCAATGGCCATTTCCCAGTGATCGTCGATGAACACGCAGGCGTCATACTTTTTCCCGAGCTCAGCGGCCTTCTGTATCTTTTCAAAGAGGCATGGATCATTGCGATCCTTTATCCTGAGCTGCGCTGTTTTCACTCCGGCCCTGAGAACTCTTTCGAGCCATTCAAGATCCGGCATGACAGGGTACAGACCGAGCCTTGCCGGGCACCTTGGGAACTCCGGGTATCTCCGGACGGAAGGGGTTTCCTCATTTATGAACGGCAGGCAGCCGAAAGCCTGGGAGAGGCCGTCATGGCGCACAGGCCCGGGACCGTGTCCTATCTGCAGGGCATCAGAAAGCCCGCCTGTGACATAGGCCTCGGCGAGCGCAGCAGCATCGTTCAGATCATAATTGTCTGCCATGGCAGATGCTATCGCTGACGAGAGAGTGCAGCCGGTGCCGTGCTTGTTGCAGTGATCGAAGTACGGCTCGCCGAACCAGGCCGAATAACCGGAAGTCAGGAGAAAGTCAAAGACATACTCTCCCCTTATGTGACCGCCCTTGGCGAGAACAGAGGTACCGCCGAGCCCTGATGCGAGGGAGACGGCGGCATTCCTGAGATCATCAGGGCAAGAGATCCTTGCACCTGTCAGCATCTCAAGCTCCGGAACATTCGGCGTCACAAGATCGCATGCCGAGAAGAGCCTCAGATAGTCATCCTTTACTAGCCCTGACATGATGCCGCCAGCTGAAGCGGAAGACACCGGATCCGCCACCACGAAAACAGGATGCTTTTTTCTGATTCCCTCAATGCCTTCGATTACCGCATCAAGGATCTGACGGTCCGGGATAAGGCCGATCTTCACTGCCGCGGGGGAGAAATCCCCGTCAAGTCTCTGAATTGTTTCAAGGACAAATTCCGCAGGGACCGGCGACACGCCGAAGCACCCTTCCGAGGTCTGGCAGGTAACCCCGGTCTCTGCCGTCACCGGGAACACGCCGAAGTCACGGGCGGTAAAAATATCCGCCGCAATGCCTGCGCCGCATCCGCTGTCGGATGCGGCAATGATCATAACCGCTGCTGTCATGCCATCATTTCCCGGAGTCGAACTGCTCCTTGATTTCCCTCGACAGTCGTATCGAGCAGAATTTCGGACCGCACATGGAGCAGAAATGCCTGCTGTCGGAACAGCCCTCGCCGCCCTTTCCTGCCTCATAGAAGCTTCTTGAGGTGTAGGGATCTAACGAAAGATTGAACTGGTCATTCCACCTGAAATCAAACCTTGCCCTCCCCATGGCGTCATCGCGCTCCATGGCAAGCTTCGAGCCTTTTGCCACGTCAGCGACATGGGCCGCGATTTTGTAGGCAATAAGCCCCTGCCTGACATCGTCTTTCTCGGGAAGCGCAAGATGCTCCTTAGGCGTGACATAGCAGAGCATGGCGCAGCCGAGCATCCCGATCATTGATGCCCCGATGCCTGATACGAAATGATCATATCCCGGCGCTATGTCGGTGACCACCGGGCCTAGGGTATAGAATGGCGCCTCATGGCAGAGATCAAGCTCCTTCTGCATGTTCTCGGCAACCTTGTTCAGAGGAACGTGTCCGGGGCCTTCGATCATGACCTGCACGCCGAATTCCGCGGCGCGGGATGCAAGCTGCCCGAGAACCTCGAGCTCGCCGAACTGGGCCTCGTCATTGGCGTCGGCAAGGCACCCGGGCCTCAGGCCGTCCCCAAGTGAAAGCGATACATCGAACCTGCTGCAGATCCGGCAGATGTCATCAAAATGCTCGTAGGCGAAATTCTCCTTACGGTGCGATGTCATCCACTTTGCCATAATCGAGCCGCCTCTTGAGACAATTCCGGTCACGCGCCTCGCGGCAAACGGGATGAGTCTCTGCAGAAGGCCAGCGTGGATGGTGAAGTAGTCGACCCCCTGCTCGCACTGCTCGATGAGGACTTCCCTGAAGAGCTCCCAGGAGAGCTTCTCGGCGATGCCTCCGGCACGCTCAAGCGTCTCATATATGGGGACGGTTCCGATGGGGACCGGCGAGTTCCTGATGATGCATTCCCTGGTATAGGGAATTGCGGGGCCGGTGCTCAGATCCATGACGGTGTCAGCTCCCCAGCGGAGCGACCAGATAAGCTTCTCCACCTCCTCTGCAGGCGAGGAGCCGATTGAGGAGCTTCCGATGTTTGAGTTGACCTTGACGAAGAAATTCCTGCCGATGACCATCGGCTCAAGCTCACGGTGGTTGATGTTCGCCGGGATAATCGCCCTGAGTGATGCAACCTCGCCGCGGACAAACTCCGGAGTTACTGAATCACCGCCCAGAGACTCACGTTTGGCGGCAAACCTCATCTCGTCGGTGACAATGCCCTTCCTCGCGAGCGAGAGCTGTGTCGCGGAGCCGTCAGCCGGGCCTTCTGCTATTGAGGTGACAGACGGGCTCTGTCCGGTTCTCAGCGTCTCCTCATAAAAGCCGCTCGGATGCCTCTCTGAAAGAGCGGCCGGACAGGAACGCAAATCCCTGCGCTTCGGCAGGCCTGAGACAATGTCAATCTGATAGCCAGGATCGCCGTAGGGACCGGAGGTGTCGTAGACAACGACATCCTTTTCTCCGCCTGAGAGATGGATTGCGCGGAGGGGGACGCGGCCGGCGCTGCCGCACTCGGAGTAGATCCGGTCTGATCCGGGAAATGCGCTTGCCTGAAGCGCGGAGATCCTCTCTTTTGCCTCGTTCTCTTTTATCTGTTTAGTATTCTGCATAACATGCTCCTGTAGCAAGCTTGTCATGCACAATCAAAACTAAACTTGATTCCCTTCGCTGGTATTAACCAAACAGGTTCTGCGGATCCCGGTTTCCCGGTCTCAGCCGACTGGCACTCCGACAAGCATGATCATTCTGTCATTATCTGGCTCTAAAATCAACATTATCTGAAATAAAGAAAAAACCCGGAACATGTCCGGGTTTTCTTATTGATAAATCTGAATGCGTGCTTAGTCAACCATAAGCGCCAGAATCACTATCAGCTGCGGAGAGAGGATTCTGAGGAACATGGTGAGAGGATATACCGTCGCATATCCAAGTGATGTGGCCTCGCTGTTGGTATGGAGCGAATTAGCGAAGGCGAGGGCCGGAGGGTCAGTGCAGGAGCCGGCGAACATGCCGCTAACGCTGAGGTAATTTAGCTTCATCACACCGATCGCGATGAGACCGGTGATGAAGAGAGGAATGAAGGTGATGCAGGCGCCATAGAGCATCATCATGAGGCCGGCCTTGGTTGCTACAGTTTCAGTGAACTTGCCGCCTGCCACTATGCCGACGCAGGAGAGGAAGAGAACGATACCGAGCTCTCTCAGGGCATTGTTGGCGGAGATGGGCATGAACCATGACATTCGGCCCATTGTCATCGAACTGCCGAAACGGGCGAGGACCAGGGCAACGACAAGAGGTCCTCCGGCAAGGCCGAGCTTAAGAGAGGCAGTCATTCCGGGAATGGGGATTTCGATGCACCCTACGATGACGCCAAGGAAAATGCCGATGAAGACAGGCATCATGTTGACCTGCATCATCTTCTGCTTGGAGTCGCCGAGAAGCTTTGCTACAGCGTCGATATCAGCGCTGTTGCCCACAATATTGAGAACGTCGCCGAACTGCAGGATCTGGTGATCATCAGGGATAAGCTCAACGCCGCTTCGTACGAGACGTGATACAACGACCTCATACTTCTCCTTGAGCTGCATGTCGGCAATCGACTTGCCGAGCACCTTCTCATGAGTGACGACAACCCTTACGGAGCGCATGTTGGTTCCCTTGGTAGACATGGAAACCTGCACTTCCTGTCCGATATTGGGAACTGCCGCCTTTACCAGGGACTCCTCTCCGACGAGATGCAGTATATCTCCCTTCTCGACCGGCATTTCAGCGTGGGGAACATGGAGCTCGCCGGCGCGCTTGATTCTTGAGCAGATTACCCTGCTGTCGGCAAGCTCGGGGATCTCGAGGAGCTTTTTGCCGAAGAGTGCTTCATTGGTCAGCTCAACGTTTACTGCGCTGATTGACTTTCTGAGCCTGGTCTTTGCCTCGTCAAATTTCTTTCCTTCATCCGGAATGCTGATCTTGAAGATAATCTTCATGAGCACGATGGTAAGGAAAATTCCGAGAATGCCGAACGGATAAGCGACGGCGTAGCCGCTGGTGATGCGGCCTTCGATCAGCTTGTTGGCCTTGTTCTTATACTCCTCAGCCTTGTCAGACGAGAGGCAGCTCATGTCTCCCTTCTCGCCGCCGCAGACACCGGAGAGCTCCTCGTCGAACAGGCTGAAGTTCTTGCCGTGTGTAATCTGCGGAACTGTGATGTCACGGAGCATGCTCTGTGAGGCGCCGAGCGCAGGAGTGTTTGTCACAGCGCCGGAATATACGCCGAGAGTGTCGGCAAGAGGCAGATTCCCGATCTTATGGAAGCTGAATGCAATGGTGCATCCGAGGACAACGATCAGCGTTGCGAGTCCCAGAAGCTTTACGCCAGAGGATTTGAAGCTGGCGAAGAAAGCAGGTCCGACCTGATTTCCGATCGCATAGACAAAAAGGATTAAGCCGAATTCCTGAACGAAATGCAGTGTCTGCGGGAAATATGGGCCGTCATTGAGGTCAAGGCCAAGATAGTTCTTGAACGACCAGGCTACGATAATTCCGGCAAAAAGCACGCCTCCGATTCCGAGGCTGAAGCTTTTTATCTTTATTTTCCCAAGAATCAGGCCGAAGAAGCTCACCAGAGCTATGACGACCACTGTACTTGCCAAATCGCTGAAGTGCATAGATCTTCTCTTTGATGTTACAAAACAGAGCCGGGATATCCCGGAATCCGACTTACTATAGAATCAGTAAACAATCGGCGTGTATTCTATCAAAAACGCCATGCGCGCTCAAACCGGCGCATGGCAGACTGCGAATGCGGGCTCATACCGGGGACGGGAGCCTGATGTTCCGGTCCTTTTTCCAGAGGCGCCTGACGAGGAAAACGGCAAGTCCTGCGGTCAGCAGCGCCGCGGCTGCGGAGTTTGCCCAGATGCCGTCGAGCCCCCAGAAATATGCAAGGAGATACAGACCGGCGAGAGGAACTAGGATTGCCTTCGAGAAGGAAAGAATGAACGAGTATGAAGGACAGTCAAGCGCCGTCAGGAAGGAATGCAGAGTGACGTCAAGCCATATGAACAGATAGGTGAAGGCGAATATCCTCACGCATCTCACAGCGAGCTCCGAGAACTCTGCGTCGCCTTCCGGAGCGTACAGCGGCATGATGCAAGGACCGATGAATTCCAGAAAGCAGAAAAAGAAGAGTCCGACGAGTGCTGAGGCCTTTATGAGCCAGCGCTGCAGGCTGAGGACCCTGAGAAGCCTGCCGGCACCGTAGCAGTAGCTTATGGCAGGCTGCATCGCGTCGGACATGCCGATGAGCAGCATCACCGATACGGAGTCAAGGTACATCACAGCGGCAGTGGCGGCAACAGCAGCATTCCCTCCGATGCTGAGGAGCAGCGCATTGACAAGGAACATGAAAAGGGCCCCCGCGGTGCTCATAAGCAGCTCAGATGAGCCGTTGTAGCAGATCCGCCAGAGGGTCCTCAGGGAAATCCAGCCTCTGGTGAAGAACACATCGGCCTTTCTCATCAGGAAAGGTGAGAATGACATCAGCGAGCCCGTTGAAAGTGCGACGCAGGTTGTCATGGAGGCGGACCAAACTCCGAGCCTCAGCTCTACTATGAAAATGTAGTCAAGCAGGAGGTTGAACAGCGAGACAAATACATTGATCCACATGCTGAGACGCTGCTTCCCGCAGACCCTCAGGTAATGATCCGTCGCAAAGAATACGGAGATGAACGGAGCCGAGATGCAGTACGGGATTATATATTCAAGTGAAAGGTCCCTGGTCTCTGAATCCACTCCCATGATCTCAAGGTACGGGTACGCTAGGAAATAGCCCATTGTGCTGAAGAGCATCGAAATGGCGATTATCAGGGCCAGGCAGGTGGTGAAGGTCCTGTTTGCGAGAAGGCTGTCCTTTTTCCCAAGATATACCGAGATCTGCACCGACGAGCCGGTTGAGATCATGTCAGAGACCGCAAAGAAAATTGCAATCAGCGGCCACATCATCGTTATGGCCGCAAGCGCGTCGTGACCCATGCAGTGCCCGACGAACATGCCGTCAAAGACTATGTAGAGCGCGAAGGCCACCCTGCTTACCGAGCCGGGAAGCACCAGGTGCCAGAAGAGCCTGGCAACCGGCATTTTTCTGAAAATTACGGAATCCACTTTTTTACATCAGGTTGCGGAGAAATCATGAAACGGCAGGGATGGCTGAATGCTGATTGTCACAGGAATATGATTTCTGAGTCAGCGGCCCGGCCCGGGGCAATATACTATCCTACAAATCAGCAGGTTACAACTTATGCGGCTGATACAGATCATTTCAGCCGGAATACTGCCTCCACCTCATAGACACCGCCTGATTTGAACCTGCATTTCTTTATAAAATCTGTAAGAGCGCTGTCGAGATACCAGTCTCCTGAGGAACCGGCGGCTTCCGCGCTTATAACACGCCCGTCCGTGGCTGCCTCAACCCTGGCTTTCACCCTCCCCTCGCTCCCGCGTCTCCTGGACTTTTCCGGGTATCTGAGCACAGTTCTGCAGCTCACGATGACGCCGCTGCTTGATACACCGTACATCCTGTAGGACTCTCCGGCCCGCTGCCCTGCTCCTGAAGAGCCCCTGGTGTCCGCCACGTGAGGTGCGGATCCGGGTGAGGCAAAGGCCTGACTGACTCCGCCTGATTTTCCTTCAGGGGATTTTCCTTCGTAATGCGATGTGCCGGCATCAGCCTTAAGTGAACTTCTCCCGCTGCTCTGTGCATGCCGCATCTTAGCGGAGACCTTTGCGCCGGCTGTATCTCCTCTGTGCCTTTCCGTGGATCTGCCAGGCTTATGCCCTGATGCGGCATGGCCCGCACTCTTCCTCTCCGGAGCCGCATGCCTCTCCTGCGGAATGCCATGGGCGGAAATTTCTGCAGTCCTGCCCGCACTGCCTGACTCTGCGTCAGGGGCGCTGCTGATGGCTTTTTGGGACATCACCTCATCCGGATCCTTCTCATCCGGTGCCGGCCAGGTGATTTTCTGCAGGTCTCCTGTCGGGGTCTCAGTGCGTTTGATGGCATGTCCGCCGGTTACTCCTGATATCGTGAGAACCGCCTGAGCGCCCGGCAGGACAGCGCCAGTCTTCTGCTCTCCGGCTGCGGAAACGGCCTCCATGCCGGCACTGAACATATAAAAAAGGAGGGACGCATGGACTGCCGCCACCGGCAGAAGTATGGCAAGACGCTTTAACATGCTCCTCATGCTGTATCCCTGCCCCTTGACTGCTGCCCTTTCCTGTCTGTCTAAGATTCTGTCATTTTAACAGAGGCATCAGTGAAACCGGAATCTGCCGGGCCATTCATAGTAAATCAATAGTGACTTTTTAATTTGCTCATATATTACGCTCCCCGCGCGGCGCTGATATTATGAGCGTGGATGCAGACTGATCCGCCGGCGCGGAGAAGCTGCGGCCGGCTTTGCTGTAAAATAGCCGGAACGCAGTGCCTGCTGTTTTTTGCAGGGAGATCCTATGGGAGACTTTATGGTGAATTTTATTAAGAATTTCCTTGGCAACCTTCTCAATACCAGGTTTTACTGGCTGTGCGTGATTCTGATTTCGTTTGCCTTCGAATGCTGCGGCATGTATTTCCAGTATGTTGAGAAGCTTGATCCCTGCGAGAAGTGCGTGTACGAGCGAATGGCCTATATGGGAATTCTCATTGCAGGAATCATCGGCATCATCATGCCGAAAATCCTCAAGTACCCTGCCCTTCTGCTCTGGGGATATTCAGCGTATAAAGGGCTGACCATTTCCATCGAGCATCTTGCCGACGCGCAGAATATCTTCAGCACCTGCAACAACTCCATCCAGGCGCATTTCTGGATCCCTCTCGACGAGTACATTCCCTTTATTTTCAGGCCCACCGGTGAATGCGGCGGCTCAATGGAGTGGACACTCCTCGGACAGAGCATGCCATGGTGGATCATCGCAAGCTTCTGGGGCTATGTGATTGCCCTTGCCGTATCAGTCATCTGGCAGATTGCGGCATTCTTCATAAAGAGGCATCTTGCCGCCAGAAACGCCTGAGCAGGACCGGTGCCTGAATAAAGCCCAGGCATGACTCATTCCCGGCAGCCGCGGATCAGCTGCGGCTGACCTTTTCCATCGTACAGTGAAACTCCCCACTGTCCTTCAGGGTGATGTCAAATGAATTGCCCTTCTGCAGCATCGAGCTGCCCATTCTGTCGGTCATAATCCCTGTCACATGATCAGGAAACAGGAACAGCAGGGTGCCTGTGTCCTGGCCGCTCTCGCTCAGGACAGCGCTCCTGATCACGCTCGCAAAATATTTTACCCTGAATGTTTTACCTTCTGTCCCGCCGCAGGTGAGCCGGATGCTGTCAGTAGACTCGGCCTCATGGTACCTGACTTCCATTTCGCTCAGTAGCATAAGGTGGTGCATATAGGAGCATTCATCCTTCTGGACTGCGCTACTGCAGTAGTCAAGAACTCCTCTGGAGCCGGCGAGCGTCGTCCTGAATTTTTCCATCGGCTGCTCTCCCGCATGTTCTGCGAGCAGGTCTGCCGTACGCTTGTCTATTTCATAATTCGTGGCGCTGTAGCAGTCGATGAACTCCATGGACATCTCGTCAGGAAATTTCTCATCGCACTTTTTCTTGAGGACAGACAGCAGCGCCCCGTGATTCTTCTTATACTCGTCCCTGGATGGATGGGTAGGCACGTATTTGTTCTTCAGAAGGCTTATCCTGTAGCCGTCTCCGTCAATTTCACTGTCGGCGGTCATGTCGGATGATTTGTTCCCGATAACGCTTCCTGAATCGGAGAATCCCTCTCCTGGGGTGCTGCCTGAGAGAAGCAGGCAGAAAGAAGCCATAATGCCAGTGAAAATTCCCATGTTTCGATTCAACATACAATTCACCATCACAGATCGCAATCTGATGAGGAGCCGCGGAATCCCGCAAAGACTGCAGCTCCTGACGCAAAGCACAAAACGCACGCGTCCTGGGGGCTTTCAGTAAGAAAGCAGATCCGGGAACCGCGTTTTCATGAATGTCCGGGCGCGATGATTCTACAATACAACCGCCCCTGATAAAATACAACCTCACATAAACCCTGAGTCTCTGAGAATGAATAAATACAGCACTGTACTTTTTGACCTCGACGGAACCGTCGCCGACACGGCGCCTGATCTCAAAAGGGCCGCCGATCATGTCCTGTCCGGCCTCGGGCGTCGAACCCTGTCAGAAGAAGAGGCATACAGGACAGCCCCTCTCGGCATGACTGCGATGCTCAAGGCCTCGCTCGGCGATGACATCGGGAGATATGACGTGGAAGAGCTCAAGACCGGCTTTCTTCGGTATTACAGGCAGAACATCCATGCCGCGACCCGCCTTTATCCGGGGATCCGGGAGGTCCTTTCTGCAATAAGGGAAAGCCAGCTGCTCTGGGGAATAGTAACCAACAAGCCGATGTTCCTGACAGAAGAGCTCGTCGCGTCATTCCCGGAGCTCTCCGGGCCGGCAGTGATCATCGCAGGAGACAGCGTCGTGAGGCACAAGCCGGATCCCGAGCCTGTGCTCAGGGCCATTGAGCTCACCGGCTCGGCGCCTGGCGCCACGCTTATGGTCGGAGATTCGCTTTCTGACGTGAAGAGCGCCGTAAGTGCCGGAGCGGCAGGTGTGCTGGCTCTGTGGGGATATGGCGGGTACGGCACTGGCAGCGTCGTCAAAGGCGGGAGAATTTACGAGGCGGAGACGCCTCTCGATCTTCTGTCCCTCATCTGGCAGTAACGCAGACAGCCGGCACTGATGTCTCATGTACCGGCTGTCCTGAAGACGGAGACTTAGGACGTGCTTCAGCCCTGCTTTTTCCACCAGGCATTGCTGCGGTCGAATTCATGAATTACCTGGTTGCTGCTTCCTCTCCAGTCGAGTTTCGGATCCTTGAGCTCCAGGACGAATTTTCCGTCAATCATGACATCAACCAAATCTATAAGCTGGCGCTGCTCGGCGTTCAGCTCATCAAGAACAAATCCTGACCAGAGCCAGATGTCCTTGGCCGGGCTGCACTCCGTGCGGATCCGTCTCACAAGATGCAGAAGCGCGGGCACATTCCTCGGATGAAGCGGCTCTCCGCCAGAAAGCGAGAGCCCCCTTCTGTGGATGCGGGTATCATTCAGATCGCTGATAATCCTGTCCTCCTGATCCTCGCCGAAAGGGAAACCGGCATCAAACGGCCACGTTGCCTGGTTATAGCACCCTTTGCAATGATGCTCGCAGCCGCAGACAAAAAGCGTGCACCTCGTGCCTGGTCCGTTAACGACATCAATAGGAATGTACTTGTAGTAATTCATGCAACAAACCTTCAAAAAAATATAAGCCGCTATTATATTCATGCGTGAGCCGCGGCGGCAGGCCGGCGCGGCAGGACAGACCCCTGCGCCAGACCGCAGAGTCACTGCGGAGTGGCAATTATAATGACTTAATTCAGTCCTGTGGCAAAAAACGTCTCTCAGCGTCGGATAACGTCATGCCAGATGGAAAATCACCTACGCTGCCATGCATACTGGGGAAAGCAGCGCCTGACCCAGGCAGGATCGGGTATCAGCCGGCCCTGCCCTACATCATAAGGAGCTTCCTGTTAAGCGCGGAAATGGTGTCCCTCACAGCCGCAGCCTCCTCGAATCTGAGCTCGGATGCCAGCTGTCTCATCTTTTTCTCGAGTGCCGCTATTTCCCTGCTTATCTCCGCTGGGGTCTGCTCAAGTACCCTGCTGTTGAATATCTCATCCTTTATCTTAGTCTTCTTCCTGCCTGACGCGGTTCTTGCCGGCAGGCTCTGGTCAGCTATTCCGTCATCGATCTGCTTGATTATGGTCTTCGGGACAATTCCGTGCTGTTTGTTGAACTTCTCCTGTTTCTCTCGCCTCCGTCTTGTCTCGTCTATGGCGGTTTTCATTGAGTCGGTGACCTTGTCCGCGTAGAGAATGGCAAGTCCGTGAGCGTTTCTTGCGCATCTTCCTATAGTCTGGATGAGGGATCTCGAGGATCTCAGGAAGCCTTCCTTGTCGGCATCGAGAATCGCGACCAGGGAAACTTCAGGAATATCAAGTCCCTCCCTCAGGAGGTTTATTCCGACCAGCACGTCAAAAGCGCCTGCCCTGAGATCATGTATGATCTGCACGCGCTCCACGGTATCTATGTCGGAATGGAGATAGCGTACCCTTATGCCGTTTTTGTCCATGAAGTCAGTGAGCTCCTCTGCCATCCTTTTGGTAAGGGTGGTCACGAGAACCCTCTCATGGATTTTCACGCGCTTTTCAATCTCTGAAATCACATCATCGACCTGGATTGATACCGGCCTGACCTCAATGAGCGGATCCAGGAGCCCCGTAGGCCTTACCACCTGCTCGACAACATACTCTCCTGCCTCCTCAAGCTCATACTCGGCGGGTGTTGCGGAAATATAGACGGTCTGCGGCTGGAGCGATCTGAACTCGTCAAATGTCAGCGGCCTGTTGTCAAGGGCCGACGGGAGCCTGAAGCCGTACTCGACAAGCGTTTCCTTCCTTGAGCGGTCTCCACGGTACATTGCGCCGATCTGGGGAACCGTGACGTGCGACTCGTCGATGAAGAGAAGTCCGTCTGCCGGAAGATAGTCAAAGAGGCACGGCGGGGCCTCTCCGGGAGCTCGTCCCGAAAGGTATCTTGAATAGTTCTCTATTCCCGAGCAGTACCCAACTTCCTCAATCATCTCGATATCGTACTCGGTTCTCTGCCTGAGCCGCTGCTCTTCAAGGAGCTTGTTCGCGTTATGAAGCTCCTCGCATCTCTCGTCAAGATCCTTCTCAATCTCATCCACTGCGTGCTCAAGGATATCGGGCGGAGTTACGTAATGGGACTTCGGAAATACCGAATACCGCTTTATCTCCTGCCTGATGTCGCCGGTTATCGGATCGAAAAGACGCATCCTCTCAATCTCGTCGTCGAAGAGCTCGACGCGGAGCGCCTCATCCTCCGACTCGGCGGGAAAAATGTCTATGACGTCACCTCTTACGCGGAACGTCGCCCTGTCGAAGTCGATTTCATTCCTGGTGTACTGCAGCTCCGAGAGCTTTTTTATTATGGCCTGCTGGGTAACACGGTCGCCGACGCTCAGATGCAGCATCATCTTGAACTCGGTCTCAGGATCACCGAGTCCGTAAATGGCAGATACCGAGCAGACAACCACCACGTCGCGCCTCTCGAAGAGGGCCTTCGTCGCTGAGAGCCTCATCTGCTCGATATGGTCATTTACCGCGGCGTCCTTCTCGATATAGGTGTCTGTTGTCGGGACATAGGCTTCAGGCTGGTAGAAATCGTAGTAGGAGACAAAATACTCAACGGCGTTTTCAGGGAAAAATCCCTTCATGTCGCTGTAGAGCTGCGCGGCGAGCGTCTTGTTATGGGCGAGGATCATCGTCGGACGGTTCAGTTTCGCGATGATATTGGCCATGGTGAAGGTCTTGCCGGAGCCGGTTACGCCAAGGAGAACCTGTCTCGGCACGCCGCTCTCGCAGTTCTCGGCAAGCGTTTTTATGGCCTCGGGCTGATCTCCGGCCGGACTGAAATTACTTGCCAGCCTGAACGTGTCTGTATGCAATTTCTTGTTTCTCCGGTAAGATGCAGGAAATGCTGCGGGCAGGATTATATATTCTCCGGAGCGACGCGGTCGTGACGCAGGGCTGCTCCATCACAATCTGGCAGCCTGAGATGTCACAGTTCAGGTTTTCAACGGCTGCTGTCCCCGGAATGAAGTCTGAATCCTCTCCTTTTTCACCTCTCCGGCAGTTTTCGCCGGAGGATTTATGAAAAACCTTTGACTTTAAAAAAAAACAGTGTAGAATGACCCTCGTTTTCAGGGATTCCTCCTTAGTTCAGTTGGTAGAACGGCGGACTGTTAATCCGTATGTCGCTGGTCCGAGTCCAGTAGGAGGAGCCATGAAACGTCAGTATCCTGAGTTGTTCCTCCTTAGTTCAGTTGGTAGAACGGCGGACTGTTAATCCGTATGTCGCTGGTCCGAGTCCAGTAGGAGGAGCCACTGAAATCTCAATTCCTGTTTTTCAGCTTTCCCTCCCATATTCCTAATATAAATCTTTGTTGATTGTCAAGTTCGTCACTCTAGCCGCTTTTTGCCGGACTGACTGTCGTATATAATAAGCCGAGCAACTTTGGCAATTCACTTACGGAATAAAGATTCATGAAACCTCTAACAAAACTGTCCAATATTCAGCTGGCAGGCATAATTGCTGCCGTACTGATGCTGATTAACCTGATCTTCATAACCGTTTACATAGGAAGTGAATTCCATCGCAACACCCTGCCCCTGCTTCAGGAAAAAATCGAGAACACCATACAGCAGAACCAGAACGAGCAGGATCTGACAGCTGCAGTGAACAAGCTCGTCAGCAGCGGGAGCCTTGACTACATTGCGGTATACAAGAACGGAAGCCAGACCCCGTCTGCGTCGTCAGGCAACAGATCAGGCGGGCTTTCCTCTATGCTTTTCTCAGAGCTCTCCGGGAGCCTTGACATCAGCAGCACCGATTATCACGCAGAATACTCCGTCAACGGCTCCTATGTAAGCAGCCTGTTTATTCATTTCGGCATCCTGGCAGCGGTAACGGTAATCGCTGCCACCATCATCATGATGTTCATTTCCGTTTACCTGCAGAACATCTGCTACAGCAGGATGAAGCACTGCATAAAGGAAAAGGACTTTGACAGCTTCCCGGTCCCGTCTGTCGGAGCCGAGCTGCAGAACTTCGTAAGTGAAACTGATGCGAGGCTCGAGGAGCTTAAGAACAAGAACAAAGATCTTGAGTCCAGGGTCAACCAGGATCCCCTCACGAATCTCTTCAACAGGACTTACTTCAGAAGCGATCTCGAGAGGATGCTTGCCGACAAGGACAATTCCGACAGCTCGCTCCTCGCGATTGTGAGGGCTACCGAGCTTTCAATCATCAATGAGACCAGAGGCTACCCTATCGGCGACAAGTACCTCCGGGATGTTGCTGGTCTGGTTGCCGAGACTGCCAGGAAGTTCAGAAACGCAGTTGCCTACCGTCTCGCCGGCAGCGACTTCGCCGTCCTTATCCCTCATGCCAAGCCCGATATCTGCGAGGTCATCGGAAAGGAGCTCGAGGAGAGCTTCAATTCCTATCAGGAGGAAAACGAGATTGACGGCGTGGCCTACACCGGCATCACGCTGTTCAATCCCGGACAGACCGGCGAGAGGATCCTCGGAAGGACCGATCTGGCTCTTTCCAAGGCCCAGACTGCAGGCAGCAACAGCTTCTTTGTTCAGACCAATGACAGCGAGGACTACCTGCACGGCGAGAGCGAGTGGAGCAAGGTTGTTCAGAAGATAATCGACAACAGGTCAATCAGCTTCAACCAGCAGCCGATCCGGAGCCTTAACATCTCCTCCAAGTGCTATACGGAAATTTTCTCAAACTTTATCGGGGAAAACGGCAAGAAGCTGCCGACCGAGACCATTCTCGCGATGGCGCAGAGAAATGATCAGCTGGTAAGCCTCGAGGAAATGATCATCGGGCTTATCATCGAGAAGTATCAGGAGATCGAGAAGAACTCCGGATCCTGGGGCATCAACCTTTCTGCAAGCGCGCTTTCCAGCACAAAGTTCGTGCTGTGGCTTGAGACGCAGCTGATGAAGGTGCCCGAGGTTGCGTCAAACCTTGTCTTCGAGATAAGCGAGGATCTGCTTGAGTGCAACCTTGTCGCAAGCATAAGGCTGTTCGACATGCTCAGAAGAGTCGGTTCAAGAACCTCAATCAGCAGGTTCGGCAAGGGACTTTCCTCGTTCAGGCTCTACCGCGAGCTCAAGCCTGATTTCATCAAGCTTGATCCGAGCCTCGTCGATGATCTTGACCGCGACCACACCTCGCAGCAGTTCATCCGCATGATCGTTGAAATCTCCCACAGGCTTGGCTGCACCGTGATTGCCGAGGGCGTCGAGGAGTTCAACCAGAAGAGAACGCTCGAGTCCATGTACATCGATGCGGTTCAGGGATATCTCATCGCGAAGCCTGCTCCGATTGAGGAGATAAACTCCCAGGCTCAGGCCGCTGTTCCTGAGGCAGAGGTTCACCAGAAGCCCCAGAGAAAGCGCACTACTGAGGAGCTTCTTGCCGATCTGCCGAGAGGAAACATCTGAGGCTGAGCTGATAACAGGATGAGGCAGGCATCTGAGTCCTGCTTATTGAGAAAACCCCCGGAATGCTTCCGCACTCCGGGGGTTTTGCTTTCTTCTCTCAGAAAGCGCTCTGAAAGCTGCCGGCGCGCGGCAGCCTTAAACGCTTTCTGACAATGATCTCGTGATCAGACGCAGATCCTTTCAAACTCGCTGAAAAACTCCGGGAAGGTCTTTTTCGTGCATGAAGGATCATTTATGGTGATGTCCTCCGCGAACCTGATGAGGGAGAAGCACATTGCCATCCTGTGATCATTGTAGGTATCGATTGAGGCGGTCCTCAGCTCCGACAGGGATGCAGGTGGGAAAATCCTGATGAAGTCGGGCCCCTCATCGCACTTTACTCCTATTTTGGAAAGCTCGGTGGCCATGGCCTTGAGGCGGTCAGTCTCCTTGATCCTCCAGCTCCCGATATTGCGGATTACCGTCGGGGAATCAGCGAAAACAGCAAGAGGCACAATGGTCATCGCCGCATCAGGAATGAGATTGAAATCCTCGTCGATGCCATGGAGCACTGATTTCTCAGCCTCGATGAAATCTTCGCCGAAAGTTATCCTGGCACCCATGCGGGCGAGTGCGTCTGCGAACCTGATATCACCCTGGATGCTGCCGGAACCGACCCCGGTAACCCTGACTTTCCCTGCTATTGCGCCTGCCGCAAGGAAATATGATGCAGAAGAGGCGTCGCCCTCAACAAGGTAAGACCCGGGGGAAACGTACTTCTGCCCTCCTCTGACGCGGAATGATCTGAAATCGTCATGCTCTACTTCAACTCCGAATTTCCTCATCAGATCGAGTGTGATAAGAACATAGGGCTTTGAAATAAGATCGCCTGATATATTGACGGTAACGTCGCCTGAAGCGAGCGGCGCTGCCATGAGCAGAGCTGTGATGAACTGGCTGGAAACTGTGCCGTCTATCGTTACCTTTCCGCCATGAAGTCTCCTTCCGGAAATCTCAAGAGGGGGAAAGCCTTCCTTTCCGAGGAATCTGATGCAGGCTCCCATTTCGGTGAGCGCGTCAGTGAGAGGCCTGATCGGCCTTTCGTACATCCTTGGCTCGCCGGTAAGGACATAGTGTCCCTCATTGCCGTCTGCGGCGAGAACTGCCGTGAGGGGCCTCATCGCCGTTCCTGCGTTGCCGAGAAACAGATCTCCTGAAGTGAAGGTCCTTGACGGATCACCGGTGACACGGCAGCTGCGATCGGCACTCCTTTCCACGGAGATTCCCAGCGCAGTCAGAGCCTCGGTCATGCGGTCCGTATCGTCACTTTTCAGCAGGTTTTTCAGCTCTGTGGTGCCTGAGGAAAGTGCCGAGAGCAACAGCGCCCTGTTTGACAGGCTCTTTGAGCCGGGGAGATTGACCGTTCCGAATGCCCCGGATTTTTTACTGAGACAGATACTATCCATAGAATTCCATTGTCTGAAAGGCAGAGAGAAAAAAGGCCGCACGCAGGCGGCCTGACAGTGATGAACAATAAATTAACGGTGTGCTGCGGCGAACTTGTCCATGAACGCAACCAAAGCCTTTACACCCTCGACAGGCATTGCGTTGTAGATGCTGGCTCTCATGCCGCCGAGAACCCTGTGTCCCTTAAGGTTGATGAGTCCGTTTTCCTTTGCCTCAGCGAGGAACTCGGCATTGAGAGCCTCATCCTTAAGGACAAACGGAACATTTACTCTTGAACGGCACTCCTTGGCTACCTTAGAGAAATAGAAGTCACTGGAGTCGATATAGTCGTAAAGGATCTTGGAGCGCTCGATGCACCTTCTCTCCATCTCGGCAACGCCGCCCTGCTCCTTCATCCACTTGAAGACCAGTCCGGCGATATACCAGGAATAGGTAGGAGGGGTGTTGTACATGGAGTCCTTGTCAGCCTGGATCTTGTAGTCAAGGACGCTCGGAGTGATGGAAAGAGAGCGGCCGAGAAGATCTTCACGGACAATGACGATGATGAGGCCGGCAGGTCCGATGTTCTTCTGGGCTCCGGCGAAGACAACACCGAACTTGGAGATGTCGAGCTTTCTGGTAAGGACATCAGATGAAATGTCAACGACGATATCCTTGCCCTCTGCCCCCTTCGGAAGCTCGGGGTGCTCGATTCCGTGAATGGTCTCGTTCATGCAGTAGTACACATACTGCGCGTCGCTCGAAATGGTGTAGTCATCGTTCCAGCAGGTGAGCCCGTCAACGGTCTTTACACCGTCGATTCTGCGCATCTTTCCGTACTTAAGGCCTTCCTCGTAGGCGTACTTTGACCATGCGCCGGTTACGATGTAGTCCGCAGAATTGTTCTGATCCTTGATGAGGTTCATCGGAACATCGGCGAACTGGCCGCGGCCGCCGCCCTGGAGGAACAGAACCTTGTAGTTGTCAGGAATATTGTAAAGATCCCTGAGATCCTGCTCTGCCTGCTCGGCAATCTCCATGTACTCCTTGCTGCGGTGGGACATTTCCATAACGGAAAGTCCCTTTCCGTGATAGTCAAGCATCTCGGACTGGGCGGTCCTGAGGACCTCTTCCGGCATCATAGCCGGGCCTGCGGAAAAATTAAAAACTCTTGCCATTGCACTTCACCAAAAAATAACCTGCGCAATTATACCTTAATTGCAGTCAGGCTCACGATTCAGAATTGTCTTTCCCGAGAGATGCGTCAGGGCTGCTGCCCTCTGCCTTATCATCCGGTGCGTCAGGCTGGATCCCGGTGACTTCATCGTCCGGAGCCTCGGAATCAGGATGCTGTTCCTCGGCATCGCTCTCGTCGCCGGGGACCACCCTTTCAATTGACATGATTCTCTCGTCATCAGGGAATCTCGCGACCTTTACTCCGGCGGAATTTCTCTGGCACTCCCTTACCTCGCCGACCTTGGTGCGGATAAGCCTGCCGTGATCGGTGATGATGAGGATCTCGTCGTCTGCCGCTGCCTGGATGGCACCGACGACAAGCCCGGTCTTGTCAGTAATCTTGTGGGAGATGACGCCCATGCCGCCGCGGTTCGAGCGGATCGGATAGCTCTCTATCGGGGTCCTCTTGCCGAGGCCGGTCTCAGTAATGTCGAGGACAGGATCTGCGCTTCTCGGTACCACGAGCGCGACGAGCTCATCGTCGTCGCCTGAGAGCCTCATGCCGCGTACGCCTCTTGACGAGCAGCCCTGGGGCCTGAGACCGCCGCCTGCAGCACCGGAATCCTGCTCGGCATCGGCGCTGTCGGCTGGATCAGAAGCATCAGGCGAGACATCCGCTGTATCCGCGGAAATGATCTCCTCACTGTCGGACTCGGCATCCTGTACGGAATCGCCCTCTGCATCAACTGCTGAATAGTACTCATTGAACCTGATGCATCTGCCCTTTTTCGAGAAAAGCATGATGTCATCAGTTCCGGTCGAGGGAGCAACTCCGATAAGGTCATCTCCGTCAAGCAGGGTTATAACGATCTTGCCGAGCGAGCGGCTCGAGAGCAGACGGAGCGGGAGCTTCTTGATTCTGCCCTTCTTGGTGGCCATGATGACGTACTTGAACTCGCCCTCATCGCCGAAATCATGGACCGGCAGCATCTGTGTTACGCGCTCTCCCTCGCCGAGCTTCACGACGTTTACCAGGGGACGGCCCTTCGAGCCGCGGGAGGCCTCGGGAAGGTTGAATACCTTGAGAAGGAACTCGCGTCCCTTTGAGGTGAACATGATGAGGTAGTCGTGGGTATTGGCGACAGCCATGTTCACGATATAGTCATTGTCCTTGAGCTTGGTCGCGGACTTGCCCTGTCCGCCGCGGTGCTGCGCGTCGTAGTCGGACAGCGGCTGGTACTTGACATAGCCCTCGTGCGACAGGGTGATTACCACATCCATGTCGGGAACGAGGTCCTCGATCTCGATGTCGGCGCTTGAATTGAATATGGAGGTGCGCCTTTCGTCGCCGTACTTGTCCCTTACCTCAACGAGCTCCTTCGAGATGACCTGCATGAGGTACTCGGGGTCGTTGAGAATGTGGAGGCACTCTGCGACGATGGCGTACTGTGCCCTGTAATCCTTAGCGAGGCTGTCACGCTCCATTCCGGTGAGCTGGTGGAGCCTCAGGTCAAGTATCTTGTCGACCTGCTCGGGTGACAGATAATACTTTCCTCCGACATAGCCGAGGTTTGCGGGGAGCCCGAACGGTCTGCAGGCCTCGCCGCACTCGTCAAGGAGGGCCTTGGCGAAATGAAGATCCCAGGGACGGCTCAGGATCTCGGCCTTTGCGCCCTCCTTGGTCTGCCCTTCCTTCTTGATGATGGCGATAATCTCATCGATGTTGTCGATGGCAACCAGCAGTCCGTCGAGAATATGCGCCTTTGCCCTCGCAGCCTTGAGGCGGTATGCGGTTCTGCGGGAAACAACCTCTTGGCGGTGTGATACGAACGCTGAGATCATCTCGCGGAGATTGAAGGTCTTCGGCGCACCGTGATCAAGAGCAACCATGTTGCAGGAGAAATTGCTCTGCAGCTCGGTCTGCTTGAAGAGGTTGGTCAGGACAAAGTCCGGATTCTCGTCTTTCTTAAGCTCGATTTCGATGCGGATATCCTTAGCCGAGACATCCTTGATGCTGTTTATGCCGGTTATCTTTCCGTCCCTTACGAGCTCGCTGATATGCTTTACCATCTCAGCCTTGTTGACACCGTAGGGTATCTCGGTAACGACAATGACCTGATGCCCCTCGTCGTTCTCGACGTGGGTCTTGGACCTTATGGTGATGGTGCCGCGTCCGGTGCGGTAGGCGCTTACTATGCCGGCCCTGCCGTGGATCTCTGCTCCGGTGGGGAAGTCAGGTCCCGGAATATATGACATGAGCTCGTCAACGGTAATGTCCGGCTTCTTGATGAAGGCAAGGCAGCCGTTGATAACCTCAGTCAGGTTGTGTGTCGGAATGTTGGTTGCCATGCCGACTGCAATGCCCGAGCTGCCGTTTACCAGAAGATTCGGGATCTTGGTGGGGAATACGGTCGGCATCATTAGGGAGCTGTCGTAGTTCGGCATCCAGTCGACAGTTTCTTCCTTCAGATCTGCCATCAGCTCATCGGTGATGCGCTGCAGCTTGACTTCGGTGTAACGCATCGCAGCAGCCTTGTCGCCGTCCACCGTGCCGAAATTTCCCTGTCCGGCAACGAGGCAGTAGCGGAGCGAGAAATCCTGGGCCATGCGCACAATAGTATCGTATGCGGCTGTGTCTCCGTGCGGGTGATACTTACCTATCACTTCTCCTACGACACGGGCTGACTTTACGGTCTTGCCGCCGTATGTGATGCCAAGCTGGTTCATGGCGAACAGACAGGCGCGGTGTACAGGCTTGAGTCCGTCGCGGACATCCGGGAGCGCTCTTGATACAATTACGCTCATTGAATAATCAAGATATGACGATTTAAGTTCGTCAACTATGTTGGTAGGCTTTATTCCCGACTCTGTGCTGCTCATGTAAACTACCGAAATTCTCTTAATAAACCTTTTCAATTATAGCATAAAGGCGTGTTTTTCTTAAGCTTGCCGGGGATATCGTTCCCCGCAGTCGGGGTTTGTATACCGCATTATTCCGTGATAAGCATACATATATATACGCCCGGAATTATCTGATTATACTGAAACAGATGCATGGCGGCATGTATATCCTGACATCATGCCGCTGTATTGAATTGAAAGAGAATTTTATAAAAACTGACGTATAACTGCGTGCTCTGCGGCTATACTCCCTACGATCAGCTATCTGCTGAAAAGAATCGTGTCTCCGGCCGCGAGATTTCCTCTTACGTACCTGATGGTGGTGGCAAGGTAACCGGGCGCATCTGAAGAGTTCTTTATGTACTCAGGCTTGCGGAGCTTCTCCACGGTATCATTCCATGCGGAGAAATTGGCAAGGAAGTCTTCCTTGAAGAGGAGCTCTGCCCTGATGTCTTCCTGCGCGAAGTCAGCGTAGCCATTGCTCAGGGTAAAATCCGAGGTGGTCGTGGCGTCGCCTGAGACTGCCTGAAGCTGTTTTATCTCAATTATTGTCTTGTTTTTGGCAAAATAGCTGTCTGCCTCTGCCGCTTTTCTGAACGGGCCTGACTTCACTGTGAAATTCGAGAAATCAATGGGCTCAAGTAAGGCGGAAAGGTGCTGGAAAAAGCTGCTGCCGCCGTTTCTGACTGAGCCTTTGACGACAAACCTCTGATCGAAGTCAAACTCCTCACCCTGCTGCATGCCGGCAAGGTTTATCCTGGCCTGCTTCGCGCCGAGCGAGAGCTTCTCGGCATTGAAGCTGTCAGCCTCATTCGAGAATTCCCCGCTCAGCCTGAGGCCTGATGCGGAGAAGCTTCCGGCTGTGCCGAACCTGAGGTCCGCGGCCGAGACAGTCCCTTTGTTAAGGGATACTGTCTTTCCGCTGTTTTCTGCGGAAAGTTTCAGCGGAAGCTGGACATTCTTCAGTGAGTACGATACATCCCTGCCGGAATCACGTACTGAAATCTCTGCGGCCGAAACCATATAGTCGCAGGACGCATCCCCTGCCCCGCATTTTCTTGCAGTGAGTCCGCTCAGGACAAGGCTCCGGCTTCCGTCCTCAGCCCTTATGTCACCGGTTCTGACGTTTTGAGGCACCGGGCTCTCAGCTGAAAAATCCAGATCAAAGGAGACCAGGGTTCCGCCTCCGGAAACATTCAGATCCTGAATATCCGATCCGACGGAAATGCTCTGCAGCACGACTGATGTGGAAGAGCTGAAGAGTCCCAGATGAGTTACAGCCGTCAGGTTAAGTGCGGTGCTGATTAAAGGAAGTTCCAGGCGGTAATAGGAATTCTTCTCGAAAAAACCGCCCTCACCGCCGTTCTTGGTCAGCTTTGCCAGGCCTGACCTGCTGTTAAGGCCGCTGAGTGCGGAGTCCGAGAAGGAGTCGTACTTGATCCCTGACACTGCAACCGCAATTAGGTAATAGCCGGCCGCCAGCAGCAAAACGAGACTCAGAAATGCCCCGGCCAGATACACCATAAGGTCAGAGACTGCCCTGCCTCTGGTTTCAGGGCTCCTCAGACCGTCTCTGATTTCCCTGAAACTGTTTACGGGAGCTTTCAAAGAAACTGAAAAATTCTTCATTTTAGTACCTGCCGGAAAAAGCTTTGCCAATATAGCCGAACAGCTGCCAAGTCTTGCACAGATCTTATTATTTTACAAAATCCTGGCGTCCTCATGCGCCCGCATGCTCACATAAATGAAAAGATGCAGCATTGAGGATAGGGAAGCCGTCCAGGGTATGACCTTTAAGCTCAATAAAAAAGCGGACCAGTCCGGCCGGTGTCCCGGCCGCAATGGTCCGCCTGTTGAACATGAGGCGTGCCGGCTTATGCCGGCAGGGCTGACTCACTCAATCAGCCGATCGCCTTCCTTGCGTTTCTGAAAAGCCTGAGCCACGCACCTGCTTCCTGCCAGTCATCAGGATGCCAGGAATTGGATACAGCTCTCTGGCAGCGCTCCGGGTGCGGCATCATGATGGTGACGCGGCCGTCAGCCGAGGTAATGCCGGTAATGCCGTTCGGAGAGCCGTTCGGGTTGAACGGGTACCTGACGGTAGGCTTTACGTAATTGTCAACGAAGCGTACTGCGACAAGACCAGCCTCCTCGGCTTTCCTGAGGGTATCCTCGGAATCGAACTCAGCCCTTCCCTCACCGTGCGCAACGGCTATAGGCATATGGGAGCCGGCCATTCCGTCAAAGAGGGGTGACTTGGACTTCTCGATTTCGACAAGGCTGAACCTTGCCTCGAACCTCTCGGACTCATTCTTGACGAAGTGCGGCCAAAGCTCTGCACCCGGAATAAGCTCGCGGAGGTTGGAGAGCATCTGGCAGCCGTTGCATACGCCGAGCGCAAGCGTGTCATTCCTCTCGAAGAATGCGGCAAACTCGTCCCTTGCCCTGGAGTTGAACAGGACGGACTTTGCCCAGCCCTCGCCGGCACCGAGAACGTCTCCATAGGAGAAGCCGCCGCAGGCAGCGAGCATCTTGAAGCCGGAGAGCGATACCCTGCCGCTGAGGATGTCGCTCATGTGGACATCGACTGCCTCGAAGCCTGCATGTGCGAAGGCCGCGGCCATCTCGTTCTCGGAGTTGACGCCCTCCTCGCGGAGAATGGCGATCTTAGGAGCGTTGCCGGACTCAATGTACGGAGCTGCGACATCATCGTTCACGTCATAGGTGAGGCTGACGCTGAGGCCCGGATCACTGCTGTCAGACTTTGCGTCAAACTCGCTCTTTGCAGAAGCCGGGTTGTCGCGGATGGCCTGCATGTGATAGGTCGTCTCGCCCCATACGGAACGGAGGGCAGTCCTCGACTCCGAGAATACCGGCTCGCCGTTCCTGGTGATTACGATGCTGTCATCATCGGTAACGGTTCCGATGGTTACGCAGCAGTTTCCGAGGCCGTGGCCGGAAAGAACGTTGAGGACAGTTTCCTTGTCCTTGTTGCTGACCTGGATTACGGCTCCGAGCTCCTCGTTGAAGAGGACCGCGAGGTCGTTTACGCCGAGCTGATCAATTGCGACATTTACGCCGCAGTGGCCGGCAAAGGCCATTTCCGCGAGGGTGACAAAGAGTCCGCCGTCAGAACGGTCGTGGTAGGCGATAATCTTGCCGCGCGAAAGCAGGAACTGCATCGCGTTGAAGAAGCCCTTGAGGCTTACCGGGTTGTCAACGTCAGGAGTGACATCACCGAGCTGCTTGTAAACCTGGGCAAGGCTGGATCCGCCGAGGCGGCACTGTCCGTTGCCGAGATCGATGAGGATGAGGGAGGTGTCGCACTTGTCAGTGCGGAGAACCGGAGTCAGGGTCTTCCTGACATCCTCAACTCTCGCGAACGAGCTGACAATCAGGGAAAGCGGAGCAGTCTCGGTTTTCTCCTCGCCGTCCTGGTGCCAGGTGGTCTTCATGGACATCGAGTCCTTTCCGACAGGAATGCTGACGCCGAGAGCCGGGCAGAGCTCCATGCCGACAGCCTTTACGGCTGCGTACAGGCCTGCATCCTCACCCGGGTGGCCTGCTGCGGCCATCCAGTTTGCGGAGAGCTTAACTCTGTCAAGGCCGCCGATGTCGGCCGCAGCGATGTTGGTGAGGGCCTCGCCTACTGCCATTCTGGCGGATGCTGCGTAGTTGAGGAGGGCAAGCGGGGTTCTCTCGCCCATTGCCATTGCCTCGCCGTTGTAGGTGTCATAAGAGGCTTCGGTTACAGCGCAGTCTGATACAGGGATCTGCCACGGGCCGACCATCTGATCACGTGCGACAAGGCCGGTTACGGTTCTGTCGCCGATGGTGATGAGGAAGGTCTTCTCGGCAACGGTAGGAAGCCTCAGCACGCGCATGACCGCATCGCGGAGCGATATTGCGCTGAGGTCAAGAGGCTCGCCCTTAACCTGAAGGCTCTTAACGTTCTTGTGCATTCTGGGAGGCTTCCCGAGAAGCACGCTGAGGGAAAGATCTACCGGACGGTTCTTGAAGTATGAGTCGTCAAGCTCGAGGTGATGCTCCTTGATGGCAGTGCCGATGACTGCGAACATCGCCCTTTCCCTCTTGCAGATCTGCTCGAAGACCGGGAAGTCCTCGTCTGAGACGGCGAGCACATAGCGCTCCTGGGACTCGTTGCACCAGATTTCATAAGGGCTCATGCCGGGCTCGTCGTTAGGAACCTTGCGAAGCTCGAACACGCCGCCGACGCCTCCGTCATGGACAAGCTCAGGCATGGCATTCGAGAGTCCGCCTGCGCCGACATCGTGAATAAAGAGGATCGGGTTTGCGCTGCCCATGGCCCAGCAGGCATCGATAACCTCCTGGCACCTTCTCTCCATCTCGGGGTTGTCGCGCTGTACTGAGGCGAAGTCGAGCTCTGCGGAGGACTGTCCTGAAGTCATGGAGGATGCTGCACCGCCGCCGAGGCCGATGTTCATTGCAGGTCCTCCGAGGACAATGAGCTTTGCGCCTACCGGGATTGAGCCCTTCTTGATATGCTCGTGCCTGATGTTGCCGATTCCGCCTGCAAGCATGATAGGCTTGTGGTAGCCGCGGACCTCAAGCCCGTTGTAGCTGTTGACCTTCTCCTCATAGGTTCTGAAGTATCCTGCGAGGTTCGGACGCCCGAACTCATTGTTGAATCCGGCTGCACCGAGAGGTCCGTCGATCATGACGTCCAGCGCGCTGGAGATTCTGTCCGGCTTGCCGAAGTCGGTTTCCCAGGGCTGCTCGAATCCGGGGATGCGGAGGTTCGATACGGAGAAGCCGCAGATGCCGGCCTTGGGCTTTGAGCCTGAGCCGGTTGCGCCTTCATCGCGGATTTCGCCGCCTGAACCGGTGGCCGCGCCTGGGTACGGGGAAATTGCAGTAGGATGGTTGTGGGTCTCAACCTTCATGAGGATATCAATATCCTCGTTGTGATAGGAATATCTGTGGGTTGAGGGATCCGCGAACCAGCGTCCGGCGCGTGAGCCTTCCATGACCGCTGCATTGTCAGAGTATGCGGAGAGGACATGATCAGGCGTGACCTTGGTGGTGTTCTTGATCATCTCGAACAGGGACTTGTCCTGCTTCACTCCGTCGATTGTCCAGTCCGCTCCGAAGACCTTGTGACGGCAGTGCTCGGAGTTCATCTGGGCGAACATGTAGAGCTCGACGTCATTGGGGTTGCGCTTCATCTCGGTGAACGACTTGACTATGTAGTCCATCTCGTCAGAGGAGAGCGCCAGGCCGAGACTGACATTTGCCTCCTGCAGTGCCTCCTTGCCGCGCCCGAGGACATCAATGGAGGTCATGGGTGCGGGAGTCTGCTTGGAGAAGAGCTTCTCGGCATCATCCATGCTGTGGGTGACAACTTCCATCATCCGGTCATGGATTAGGGGGATAAAGCTCTTCTGCTGCTCCGCGGTCAGCGGGGACTCAGACTTTACGTAATAGGCAATGCCGCGCTCAAGACGCTTCACGGAGGTCAGACCGCAGTTCTTCGCGATATCAGTTGCCTTTGATGACCAGGGGGAAATTGTGCCGGGACGGGGGATAACGAGGTAAAGCTCGCCTGAGGTGTCCTTTTTGTCGGCACGCGGACCGTAGACAAGAAGCTTGCCAAGGACCTCCCTGTCTGAATCTGTCAGAGGAGAGTTCAAATCTGCGAAATGCACGAATTCTGCATAAACATCAGTGACAGGCAGAGACAGCTCATGGCATGAAGTCATGATTTTACTGATTCTGAAAGCCGACAGCGCGGGAGCGCCCTTAAAAATTTCCATATGGAACATTGCCCCAGTTTGATTATCAGGCCTGAAACAGGAAGTTCCGGGACTGATTCCGTTACAGCTCAAAATCCGGATGACCGCTCGCAAGCCGATCCTGGATCCAACCTTAACTCTGCCGGAATCAGCGCGCAGGCAGAACCCTGCATGCAGTCATCCGGCATCACTAAATCTTACCGCAATTATAGTAAAGGACTGATTTCAAGTCGATAGCATACAGGAGATCAGCCAGGCTCTCGTGCGGCAAAACGCAAAGACAGCTTATATTAGCACTTAACGCCCGCGTGGGCTCAATTCCTGCGAAAGCTGCCTGTGTCAGGCAGGTTCTCTTTAACATATTCTTTACCGGAGGCGCAGGTATCACCATGCGGAATTATTGTAAAATAGCGCGCGTCTGTGATTAGGGAGACTGTCATGAAAAAAATGAGCAACAAATTTCTCCGGCATATGAAAAAAAGCACCTGGAGACTTCATCAGCTTAAGATCAAGCATATTAAGCGCCTCACGAGGGCTCACAGAAGAATTGCCTTTGAGGTTGCCGGTCTTTAAGAGGTCCGGCAAATAAAAAAACTCCGTTCATCAGCTGACAAACGGAGTGCATCTCATGGCGAGGCGGGGCTTACCTGCTGCCCCTGCCCTGTTTACCTGAAGACGGGCGTGCCTTCCCGGGCTTTGCCCCGTTCCTTTCTCCCTTTCCGCGCCCGCGCTCCTTGTCACGGCGCTGCTGCGCCCTCTTCTCGCTCCTTGTCTTTCGGTCAGAGCGGTTCTCGTACGGGTTCTCGCCCTCGAGGAAGCTGATGTCAAGCGGCGTTCCCCTGATGTCAAGGGCCTTGCGGATATAGTTGATGAGGTAATGCTTATAGAACCCCGGCAGTTTGTCAACCATGTTGCCATGGATGATGATCTTCGGAGGGTTGTACCCGCCCGCATGGGCATACTTGAGCTTGACGCGCCTGCCGCTCACGAGCGGGGGCTGGTGCTCGGTCTGCGCCTGGATAATCAGGCGGGTCAGCATCGAGGTGCTGATCTTGGTTACGGCTGAGCGGTACGCCTCGTTGATTGAGTCGAATATGTTGCCGACTCCTGTGCCGTGGAGCGCCGAGATGAAATGCACGTCGGCAAAATCAACGAAGCCGAGCTTGAGCTGCAGATCGATCTTGATCTTCTCCTTCTGGTCCTGGGAAAGCCCGTCCCATTTGTTGACGCAGATTACAAGCGAGCGACCAGCACTTATGATGTAGCTGAGGAGGCCGAGATCCTGCTCGGACACGGACTCCCTTGCGTCAATCACGAGGACTGCCACGTTGCAGTCGTCAATTGCCCTGAGGGTCTTGATGACGGAGAACTTCTCGACGACCTCGGTTACCTTCTTTCTCTTGCGGACTCCGGCGGTATCGATGATTACGTACTGCTTTCCGCCGCGCTCCATCGGTATGTATATGGAATCCCTTGTGGTTCCGGGCTGATCATAGACGACGACGCGGCTTTCCCCGAGGATCCTGTTAACAAGAGTCGACTTCCCTACATTCGGCCTTCCGACGATCGCGAACTTAACCGGGGCCGAGAGATCCGGATCCTGGTGCTTTTTCAGATCCTCAGGCTCCTCTTCCTCATTCTCCGGCTTCGGATCGAGCACGGAAGGATCATCCTCCGGCAGGGAGACATACGGGAGCTCCTGGATATACTTCACATAGAATACTATGTCGGCGCCCATGAGCTTGTCTCCCTCATCGAACTGCATGAGGCTGTCGACGCCCTCGTGATAGACAGAAAGCAGCACTGAGCCGTGATGGCGGGAGAACTCGACGTGTTCCTGAAGCTTGACCGCGTCATACGGAACCCACTCATAGGTAAGGTCATCGCGGAAGCGCGGTATGCGATCTCCGCGGAACATGAAAGTGACGCGGTTGTCCCTGTTGACGTCATCCTCTTCCGGAGCGGAAGGAACATATACCTCGGCGATCTCCTCGCCGTTCTCCTCGGCTTCCTTCTTCCTTTTCTCGGCTGCAACCTGCCTTATCGCGGGGAAAAGCGACTCATCGAGGAAATGGGCCATTCCGGTGCCGTGGGCCGCGGAGATCTGGAAGATCTCGCCCATGCCGAGCTTGTAGAAGTCGGCGATGGCTGAATCCGGATCGGTTCCGTCAATCTTGTTTGCTACGAGGAAAACCTTCTTGTTGAGCTTCCTGAGCTCCCTGCAGATTACGTCGTCACCGGAAATAAGCCCCTCGTGGCAGTCAACCACGAAGATGACGATGTCGGCTTCCTTCATTGCCTCGAGTGACTGACCGGCCATGAGGGCCTCAACGCCCTCCTCGGTGCCGTCTATGCCGCCTGTGTCAATGACGATATAACTCTGTCCGTCAGCATCTGCATGTCCGTACTGACGATCACGCGTCAGACCGGGGAAATTCGCAACAAGAGCGTCCCGGGAGCGGGTCAGACGGTTGAAAATCGTCGATTTTCCTACATTGGGACGTCCGGCAAGAGCTACTACTGGTACCATACAAAATTCCTCATGCCTGCAGAGCGCAACTCCACAGTACAAACTTATCCAACCTTAGCCTGAAAATCCAGGATTGAGAATGCTGAATCCGCCCTTTCTTCTCCTGCTGCTGCCGGAATCATCGCTGTCTTCTCCGGAGCTTTCATCATCGTAGGAGCCGGAGCTTCCGGAACTGTCTGAATCGTCAGAGCTGCCGGAATCATCGCTGCCATCTTCAGAGGACTCCTCATCGGCTTCAGCAGCCTCCTCTTCCGCCTTGCGGCGCTCAGCCTCTTCCTCAGCCGCCTGCTCCTCTTCCTTTCTCAGGCGCTCCTCTTCCTCTGCGGGGCTTTCATCAGGTGCGACGAAACCGGGGAGTGCCAGCGCGTAAACATTGCCCTTTGAGGTCTCGGCGTAAATTACGCCGTCATAGACGGCAGGCGCTGAATACACGCTGCCTCGGTCAAGACGGTATTTCGCGGCAAACTCACCGGTATATGCGTCGAGGAAATACAGATATCCGTCCATGTCTCCGACAATGACGTAGCCGCCTGCGGCTGCGGTGCCGGTGACATTGCGGTAGGAGAGCGCATCATTGCTCCATTCGCTGCCGCCGTCGTAGCTTGAAAGCGCGTGGACATGCCCGGCGTCATCAGTTACAAAGACCTTTCCGCCTCCGACTGAAATGTCGCCGAGGCTCGAAAGCTTCTTTCTCCAGAGCTCCCGGTGCTGCCTCAGATCCGATGCCACGATATCGCCCTGGTAGGCAACTGTATAGAGAACTGATCCGTCAAGAACGGGAGTGGAGTCAACATCGATAAGGCGCTCGAGGTTAGAAGCGCCGCGGGCGTGCCCGGTGCGGATCATGTTGAGCAGAAGCCCGTTCTTCTGATGGACTATCGCCGTGTTGCCCGCTGCCGTTCCGTAGATGAGAACGCCGCCTTTGGCAAGGACCGAGGATACGCCCCTCACTGTGAGTCCCTGGTTCTCGGCCGCGGTACTCCAGAGCTCCGTTCCGTCATACTCGCTGTATGCGTGGGCGCTGCCGTCAGAGCAGAGGGCAAATACGCTGCCGGCCTCGGCCGCAGGCTTCGAGACTATCTCGCAGCCGGGATTCTTCTTCCAGGCGAGGGTGCCGTCAGTCTTCGAAAGCGCATAGAGCCAGCCGTTCTCGCTGCCGACATAGACATTGCTGTCGCCCTCTGCAACGCCTCCCGAGAGCCTTACGCTCCGCCTGTCATCATTCTCGTCCTCGTCATCGAGATCCGTGCTCCATACCGAGGATCCGGTTATCCTGTCGATGGAGTAGACATTTCCGTTGCGGTCGGCGGCAAAGACGTACTTGGAGTCGACTGCAGGGGCGAGGAGCGAGTACCAGGTGCCGCTTCCTGATCCGACTGACTTGCTCCAGAGCTCCTGAATCTCCACCTTGTTGTCAAATTCAGGGACTGGCGCAATCTTTACTACATCCTTTTCGAAAAGGCCGGAACATCCAGTCAGCATCAGGAACGAAAATGAAACGGTAAGAATTTTTCTCAGCATAACGTCAGCAGTCCTAAATTCACGGAATCCGGCCGGATATAAACTTTGCACGGCGGAGACATCATTGCCTGGGATGGAGCCCGGCATATGTGCCGTCCGGTTTCTTATTTTAACCGAAAACAGTCTGAAAAAGTGGAAAATACGAAAGGGGCTTTGAGCGCCTCTGGAAAAGGAAGCCGCCAGACGGCGGCTCCGGGCAGAATTCATTACTCTGCAATGGTAAGGTCATTGAGCTTCGAGGAGAGCTGCGGGTTCATCTCAAGCGATGCGCCGGAGAGTTCGGCAGCCTTGCTGTATGCCGCATGCGCCTCCTTGAGCTTCTGCTGCGCGACAAGCATGTCGCCCCTGACCTCCTCGGCCATTGGCTGATATACAGGGCTCTTCACGTTGCTGAGAGTCTTTTCGGCATCATCGTATTTCTTCTGCTGGATCTGGACTCTCGCAAGACGGATTTTCGCAGTATTGCTCAGGGCCGGGTCGCTGAAGTCTGCGGCGATCCTGAGCATGGTCTCAGCCTTGTCGTACTTGCTGTCGAGCACATAGTTCGATGCAAGGGAAAGAGCGCCGAGCGCGCCGTATACATTTCCCTTGTTTTCCGAGATATATTTCTCTGCATCAGCGTATGCGCTGTCGTGCTTCGCGACTATTTCCTCTGAAATGCCGGCATAAAGAGCGGCGTTGTTTTCAGACTGGCTTTTGGACCAGCTCTTGTAGCCGCTCCAGGCAATCATAAGAACAATTCCGATCACAAGTCCGGCAATGACGGGCACGCGGTTGTTTACCCACCAGTCCTTGACGGCCTCCGCCTGCTGTTCTTCTGTACCGAATTCCACTTTGATAAAGCTCCTGAATTATCTGCAACTGCTTGCTGCAGGGAAAAAATATACGGGCGCAATTTTCGCAGAAAACCACGCCGCCTGCAAGAAAATGCCGTCAGTCCTGATCAAGGGAAAGGGCTGACGAGAGGAAGCCGGGGAGATCGCCGATGGCAACCTCCTGCTGGCTGCCGTCATTTCTCAGATCCTTGACTGCAATCATCCCTTTCTCCAGCTCGTCATCGCCGAGTACCAGCGCATATCTTGCCCCGGATTTGTCAGCCTTCTTGAACTGCTTCTTGAATGCTCCGTCCCCGCAGTTCATCATGAGCCTCAGTCCCTTTATGCCGGTTCTGAGCTGCTCGGCGATCTGGAAGGATCTGCTGCGCGCATTCTCGCCCATGGAGCAGAAATAGACGTCCACCGGGCCGCGGGACTCTTTCTGTCCTACCGCCTCGGCGACAAGCATGAAGCGCTCCAGGCCTATGGCGCAGCCGACCGCAGGCGAAGGCTGGCCGCCGAGCTGCTCGACGAGCCCGTCATACCTACCGCCTCCGCAGATGGTGCTCTGCGCTCCGAGAAGATCGGTAACCCACTCGAATACGGTGTAGTTGTAGTAGTCAAGTCCCCTTACGAGCCTGTCATTTATCTCGTAATGAATGCCGGCCTCATCAAGGAGCTTTCTGAGCCCGTTGAAATGGGCAAGGGTCTCCTCGCCGAAGAAATCGGAGAGCTTCGGTGCATCCTTGAGGAGCTCCTGCACTGCCTCGTTCTTTGAGTCCAGGACGCGGAGGGGGTTGGTGTACATCCTCCTCTTAGAATCCTCATCGAGAACGTCCTTGTGCTCCTCAAGGAAGGAGACGAGTTTGCTCCTGTACTGCTTCCTCTCCTCGGAGGAGCCGAGAGAGTTGAGCTCCAGCTTGACATGATCGGAAATTCCGAATTTCTGCCAGATCCTGTTGGTCAGCATGAGGATCTCGGCATCGATATCCGGTCCCTTAAGGCCGAATACCTCGATGCCGAACTGGTGGAACTCTCTGTAGCGGCCTTTCTGGGGCTTCTCGTGGCGGAACATGGGGCCCATGTACCAGAGCCTTCTTTCCTGGTTATGAATTATTCCGTGCTCGTTGCATGCCCTCACGCAGCCGGCAGTTCCCTCCGGACGGAGCGACAGCT
>Ga0256406_1000506_pt1 | contig 70668 bp, 71 predicted proteins | sample RumenRJG_03DNA_FD_185986 | JGI IMG/M metagenome (GOLD analysis project Ga0256406, IMG submission 185986) | Bovine rumen microbial communities from Lethbridge, Alberta, Canada - RJG_03 | ecosystem: Host-associated > Mammals > Digestive system > Stomach > Rumen | place: Canada: Alberta | collected... | reverse complement strand
GCGAGCCGATGGAAGGTTTAAAGGATAATGGTCAGTACATCATTACAGAGGTTAAGTATTCTGAAGACTATCCAAACAGCTTTCTTGATATTACCTACCCGGATGAAAACAGGGAGACATCACGGCCGACTCTTATCTACTTTCATGGCGGCGGATTCTTCGGCGGCAGCAAGAGTGCCGGAGATCCCCTTGCTGAAAGTGATGCGACTGCATTACTTGATGATATCTGCGCAGAGGGCTTTAACCTTGTCAATATTGATTACGTGCTTGTTCCGGAATACCATTTTCCGGCTCCGCTGGTTCAGGCCAATGAGGCATTTCAGTTTTTGACAGATCATGCTGACGAATATCATCTGGATATGGATCGGGTGGTGATCATGGGTTCTTCTGCGGGAGCGATCATGACAAGTCAATTGGGAAGTATTATAACTAATCCGGATTATGCTGAGGCGCTGGGCATTTCATCAGTGCTGAAGCCGAAACAGATCAAGGCAGTGGTGGTTGATGATGCGCCTCTCGCTTATGATAAGTTCTCTTTAGGTACCAAAGTGCTTGTAGGCAGCTATGTAAAAGGCTCTATCTTCCTCAACCGTGAGGAAGTTAAAAAGTATAACAATATAGCTTGGATTGATTCCAATTATCCCGCTGCATTTCTTCTTGGCGGCGAATACTATATGGATATGCGTGCAATGAATTCAGCTTTAACCGAGATGAATGTGGCCCGTGAGCTGGTAGATCCACTTGCAGAGCGTGGGGTGGAGATGCAGCATTGTTTTGTTGCAGCAGAACGCACGGATGAGGTGTCAAGGGATGCGTTTGAAAGAATGATAGACTTTGTAAATAAACAGGTACACTCAATTACCCCGACCCTTTAGGGTCGGGGTAATTGACCTATGTACAGGAAAGTCGTTTTTCGTCAAGCTTTTTCGAATTCTGAATCTGTTTCGGTTCACCGAAGTTCGCCTTTGTCGTTAGAAGTTTATGCCTTCATTTTAGCAGATTATCAGATTTTGCTAAAAAGGGAAAAGGATCGTTTGCAACTACCAACAATATTAGACAAGCGGCGCATCGAATCCCCAGGCTTTACTGAGATTTCCTGGCAAGTGTTGTCAAAAGTGCAGCCATTTCGGGATTCGCCAGGACTATTACCTTCTCCCTAGACCCTTTCCGCTGCGTCGCCGTATACACTGCCGGAGTTTTCAGAAAGGGTACAGCGTTTTGCCGGCCCCTTGCGGGGGCCTCGCTTTTCATAACACCCCTCTGCACATAAAAAACCGCCACACAGGTTTTCCATACGGCGGCTTCACTCTCATATATCGAACAGGTCGCTGTGCGTCCCGGTGCGGGCTAGCGTCAGCACCAGCACATCATCCTCAATACGGTAGATGAGCAGCCAGTCCGGCTGAATGTGGCATTCCCGATGCCCCACCCAATCCCTGGTCAGCTCGTGATCGCGATTTTTATCCGGCAATGGTTCACCCATCGACAGCAGCGCCACAACCTGTTCAAGCAATTCGATTTTCAGGCCTCGCTTGATTGCCCGTTTATAGTCCTTTTTGAAAGCTGACGTATACTTGATGGTGTACTTTGTTTTCCTCATTTTTTCAAGTCGGCAAACAACTCGTCAAGGTCATTGTAGCCCTTTACAGACGGGTCTTTCGCAATTCTTTCCGCTTCCAGCATGGCAGCAATCGTTTCCTTGTTGGGCTGTTCAAGCTTCACCTCAAAGGGAATACCGCCCTCACGAAGCGACTGGCGTACGAAAATATTAAACGCCGTAGTCAGGTTCATACCCAGCTCATTGAAAAGAGCGTCGGCCTGCGCTTTCAAATCCGCGTCCATGCGTATACTGATGTTTGTGGTATTTCCAGCCATATCATCAACTCCTTTCTATTGATGCTTTTAGTGTATGTGAATTGCACAAAGAAAGCAATACATTGCACGAATGTTTAAACTTAATTCACCCAAATGGGTAGTTGGACAAGGATAGGTACAGTAACTTTGGTGGTACTGATTATCATTCTCTGTGTAAAAGGATGGTAATTAAGATGAGACAGAGTGAAGTACTTAAAGAATCTGCTGAATTAACTGACAGTCAGAAAGAGACGATCCGCAAAACAGTCATGGGCATGATTCAGGTTAACGATAATTTGAACTCATGTATCCCGGAGGTGTGCCCTGTGTGCGGTGCAGAGCATGTAAGGTTTTATCGCCGCGACATCCATGGCAGGAAGCACAGATCTGCATGGATACACTTAATCTGGTTCCCATCAGGAAGACAGCAGAACGTTCTGATGTCTCTGTTCGGTGTGCCTTCAACAATCGTCATAATTTTCTCAGCCTTCTGGAAGGGATTCCCGGTAATGAAAAGGAACTGATGGCAGGAACAATCAAGTGGTTTCACTGCCATATCATCAGGGAATCTGTAAAGGAGAAGCATTTATTCAGAATCAATGCGTGTTATGAAAGCACTCATACCTGTGTGAGTGAACGATGTGATACAATCATTCCACGTAATAACAGGAGGAACAGGCTTTTTGAAGAAATTATTGATTACAATTTTGAAGATAGTGTTTTTCTTTATAGGATGGGCTGTGTTATCCGGTATCATTGATGTTCCGAGCGACAATCCCGCAATATGGAGATTTTTCGCGGAGCTGATCCCACTTACTGTCATGATACTGTTCACTGTGGTCTTTTGGCTGATCGAGAAGAAAACCGTAAACATACCAATAAAAGAGAATTCAGGCAAAGGGACACTGATGGGAATTGCTACAGGTATCATTTGGATTGGAGCAGCTTCATTAATTCTTATTTTTTCTAAGCAGTTGGAAATTACCGGTAAAAATGAAGTCTCGTTCTTATGGCTTTGGATTCTTTCAGCATTTCTTAATGTCATCATGCAGGAACTCCTTGTAAGAGGATACATATATCAGCTTTTGAAGGAAAGATACAATCTTCCTGCAGCCGTTATTGTTGCAACCGCGATATTTACGTTTATGCATGGTGGAGCATTCGAAGCGGGCGTCATTCCTGTCATAAATGTTGTTACGATGTGTCTTTTTACTATGGCACTATATGAGTCGGAGAAAACGATCCTTGCACCCATAATGGCTCATTCCATATGGAATATCGTCGGGGCATTGATTCTCGGAGGGGTTAGTCTTGCCGATGATTATCCGAGTGTTTTAACTATGACAGCTTCTGCAAATAAGCTCCTGTCAGGAGGAAAGTACAAAATAGAAGCAAGTATTGTAGTAACTGTTTTGAATGTGATCTTAATGGGGATATTTTATATTCGATACCGAAAGACTAAAAATCTCGGGCTGCAGGGACAATAAATATGACATCCAAAGGCTCCCACACGCTGCCATCATCGGCGGGGGAGGTTCACAATAAATTCCGAATGCACAAAAGGCGTCCGGAATTTTTATTTGAAAAAATGTTAATGTAACCATTGAAATTACATCTGCAAGGTGTTATATTCTGCTCGTCAGATGAAACCACAAAGGTTACAACTGATGAAACATTAATGAAAATCCAAGGAGGATACCATCATGACAAACAAAGAAAAGGCACTGGCTCTCATCGGCACATTCGCAAGCGGGGATACCGCAAAAGCTAAGGAGCTCCTTGCTCCTGGTTACATTCAGCACAACCTCGCTTATGGCACAGGCGCTGACGCTTTCGCAGGCAGCGTTGCCTATCTTGCATCTGCTCCTGTAAAGACTACAGTCAATAACATCCGCGCTTTCGAGGACGGAGACTAGGAACGAATCCGGTTATCATTCGAAAAATACTCACGCAGCTGCAAAGTGCAGGTCTTATAACAGTAGCAAGAGGAACTGGCGGAATCTCGCCAACAAGAGCACTGTCGGAGGTATCCTTCTATGACGTATATCAGGCCATAGAGCCTGTAGAGGGCGGAAACTTGTTCCGGTTCCATGAGAATCCGAGTCCACAGTGTCCGGTAGGACGAAACATCCATGCCCTTTTGGATGACAAGCTGAAAGACATTCAAAACGCTATGGAAAATGAAATGAAAAAGTACACCATAGCGGATTTAAGGACGGGATTGCAGGATATTCTCGCAAAAGAAGCCTGACAAAACCGGACTCCGGGGCAGACAGCTTCAGAGTCCTTTTCTAAGGAGGCGATAAAATGACAGCAAAAGACTATCTTGACTATATAGTAAATGAAATACATCGAACGATTGTGGCAACCGTAGATGACGAAGGTCTTCCTGTTACGGCAGCAATCGATATGATGGACAGTGATGAAAAGGGTTTGTATTTCCTCACAGCAAAGGGCAAAGGCTTTTATGACAGGCTGAAGAAACGAGAGTTTCTTGCCCTGACTGCAATGAAGGGTGAGGATACGATGAGCAGTGTGGCGGTGTCTATCCGCGGGAAAGTCCGGGAGCTTGGATATGATAAGATCCCGGAACTGTTTGAGAAAAATCCATATATGCGCAAGATCTATCCCACACAGGAGTCTATGCAGGCTCTGACGGTGTTCCAGATTTATGAGGGCAGCGGTGAGTGGTTCGATCTTTCAAAGAGACCGATAGAGCGTGCTTCTTTCACATTTGGTGGAGTAAAGAAAAAGGCAGAGGGATATTTCATTACTGACACATGTATTGGCTGTGGAAGCTGTGCAGCAGTTTGTCCGCAGAATTGTATCATTCATGACAAAATACCGTTTGTGATTGAACAGGAACACTGTCTGCATTGTGGCAACTGTATGACGGCTTGTCCTGTAAATGCGGTGGAAAGAAGGCAATAGCATGAATGAGAAAATGACACAGGAGCAGAGACTGGATTATCTCGTGGAGGAATTCAAGAAAGACTCCGTCCAATACAAGGATCTGGAAACGCCGAATGACACCGAAGGGAAGCGGCGCATTCTCCGGTCGCTTATGAACATCCGTATGCCGAAGGCTCTTCCAGATGATGTACTCGCTGTTCAGGATCAATATCTGAAAGGCAGAGCCGAAGAAAAAGGTATCGTGCGTCTTGCGGACATCCCGGTAATCCGTGATGGTCTATCTATTTGGCAGGGTGATATCACAAAGCTTGCTGTGGATGTTATCGTCAATGCTGCAAATTCTCAGATGCTGGGCTGCTTTATTCCTATGCACACCTGCATTGACAACTGCATTCACACTTTTGCCGGAGTCCAGCTCCGGGCGGAGTGCAGCCGGCAGATGGACCAGCTGCGCAGCAGGTATGGACAGGATTATGAGCAGCCGACGGCTGTTCCAATGCTGACGGATGCTTATAATCTTCCTGCGAAAAAGGTAATTCATATCGTAGGCCCGATTGTGCAAAATGAGCTGAGCCGGAACTTGAGATGAATCTGGCGGACTGCTACCTGAATACCTTGGATATGTGTCTTGATCAGGATTTGAAAAGCGTGGCGTTCTGTTGCATCTCCACTGGAGTATTCCATTTTCCAAACAAGCGTGCAGCTCAGATTGCCGTCAGCACCGTGGACAGGTGGCTCTTGCAGCATCCGGGCAGTATGGAAAGAGTGATCTTTAATGTTTTTAAAGATGAGGACAAAAAATACTATGACGAACTTATACGATGAAATGCCGAATGGATATAAGGAGAGCATTCAGAAGGGACTCAGTGCGGTGCGGTATTTCAGCAGAAACATGTCATTCCCGACAGGTTCTAAGGAGGAACAAATTGCCAGATTAAAGAAAGAGATCGAAGCAGCAGATGCAGTCGTGATCGGAGCGGGGGCTGGCCTTTCCACTTCGGCTGGACTGACCTATAGCGGAGAGCGATTTGAAAGATACTTCTTTGACTTTGCAAGGAAGTATGGCATCCGGGATATGTATTCCGGCGGGTTCTATCCCTTCCCCGATGAAGAAACACGCTGGGCATGGTGGGCAAGGCATATCTATTTCAACCGATATATTGATGCGCCGAAGCCTGTCTATCAGAAATTGCTCTCACTTGTGAAAGATAAGGATTATTTTGTTGTTACAACAAATGTAGATCATCAGTTTCAGAGAGCAGGCTTTGATAAAAAGCGTCTGTTCTACACCCAGGGAGATTATGGACTTTTCCAGAGCATCAACCCATCCATGCAGAAAACCTATGATAATGAAGAATGGGTAATGAAAGCAATGGAAGCACAGGGGTTCATAAGGGACGAGAATGGATTGTTTCAGGTTCCTGAAAGTGGTGAACTGAAAATGAAGATTCCGGCATCACTCATTCCGAAATGTCCGGATGATGGTTTGGATGTGACTATGAATCTTCGTGCAGATGATTCCTTTGTCGAGGATGAAGGGTGGTACAGAGCGTCTGCTGCATATGCGGACTTCCTGCTTAAGACTGAGCGCCTCCAGGTGCTTTACCTGGAGCTTGGCGTGGGAGCCAATACACCGGTGTTAACCGCATCCTATGCCAGACACCGGAAAAGTACCAAAAATGACACAGTCAGACCTTCGTATGGGTACTTCATGATGGAAAATGGCGGGGGAGATAACACCCTGAAAGTGAGGGCGGCGTAATGTTCGGAAGAATGAGAATCACACCGGAAACAACAGAAAACGGCATTGAAAAGGTCCGTAAGGCACTGGATGAAGCGGATACCGTCATCATCGGCGCAGGATCCGGTCTTTCCACAGCAGCCGGATACACCTACTCCGGCGAGCGTTTTTACAAGTATTTCTCTGACTTTGCGGAGAAATATCACATCGAGGACATGTACAGCGGCGGATTCTATCCCTTCCCGGATATGGAAACCTACTGGGCATGGTGGAGCCGTCACATCTGGGTGAATCGGTATGTGCCGATCCCAAACGACACATACGACAGGCTCTTTGATCTTGTGAAGGACAAGGACTACTTCGTCCTGACCACGAACGTGGACCACTGCTTCCAGAGATCAGGCTTCGACAAGAAGCGTCTGTTCTACACGCAGGGAGACTACGGTCTCCTGCAGAGCAGCAATCCGCACGGCGCATCTGCCCATAAGACATACAACAACGAAGAGATCTGCCGGAAGATGCTGCTGGCGCAGGGCTTCGAGATCGGAGAGGACAACTCCCTGATCATTCCGGAAGGCGCAGAGATCAAAATGCGGATCCCGACCGAGCTGATTCCGTACTGCCCGGATGACGGAGAACTGATGACCACCAATCTCCGTGCGGACGACAGCTTCGCCGAAGATGAAGGATGGCACAAGGCTGCGGAGCGGTACAGTGAATTTCTTCGCAGACATGAGGGCACGAAGACCGTTTTTGTCGAGACCGCAGTCGGCTTCAACACGCCAGGCATAGTTAAATTTTCGTTTTGGAAAATGGTGAATGAATGGCCGGATGCCGCCTATATCTGTCTGAATCAGGGGCAGGCTTACGCGCCGGATGAGATCAGGAAAAAATCCATCTGCATCAACGGGGATCTGAAGGAGATCCTGGCAGAGCTGTAACAGACAGCACAACAACTGAATACATAGCAAACGAGACGTTTATTTGTTTCCCGTGAGGGAATGCAGGTAAACGTCTTTTTTATTGCTCAAAAGAAAGGAGGAGCGGAATGAACTTCGAATATTTCTACGGCAAGGACGATGCGGAGCAGTACGCATTCTACCGGATCCCGAAGAGGCTGATCACCGGAGAAGAATTCCAGGACGTCAGCACCGAAGCGAAGCTGCTGTACGGCCTCATGCTGGACCGGCTGCAGCTGTCGATCAAAAATCAGTGGCTGGACCAACAGAGCCGCGTATACATCATTTACACTATCGAAGATATCATGTCGGACATGCACTGCGGCAACCAGAAAGCGGTCAAGATGCTCTCCGAACTGGAGAAGAAGGTCGGCCTGATCCGCCGCAAGCGGCAGGGCCTCGGCAAGCCGTCCCTGATTTACGTCATGAAATTTTCCACAATCCATCAGCAATCCTCTTCGGAATCACATTTCAGCAAATGTGATAATCACACTTCAGGGGATGTGAAAACCGGATCTCAAGAAGTGTGGAATTCACACGGAAATAATACTGATCTTAACCAGACTGAAAATAATAAAAAGAATCCTATCAATCCATCCGGCAGAGATGTGAGACCAGACAATGAACCTGTGGAAAAACAGGATGGGATGGAAATGAGACAGAGATACAAAATCTATTTCGAGGACAAGCTGGATGTCGAATCCCTGAGCAAATACTACAAGTGGGAAACCGGACGCATCAATGAAATCATTGATCTTTGTGCAGAGGTCATGTGCAGCCATGCAAAGACCATACGGATCGGAGGTGAAGACAGACCGCTTGCCGTTGTCCAGAGCCGTTTCATGAAGCTGACCTATGATCACGCACTTTACGTCATGGAATGCATGGATGAGAACACAACGGATGTCCGCAACATCAGGGCATATATGCTGACTTCGCTCTACAATGCGCCGGTCACGATCGACAGCTATTACCGGGCAAAGGTCAATCACGACATGTACGGATATTCTGCGAATCAGGAAGGAGAGTGATGCCCATGAGTACAGCACAGACGATCGCCGTCGTCAATCAGAAAGGCGGCACGGCAAAGACCACCACGGTCGAGAATCTCGGCATCGGTCTTGCCAGAGAAGGAAAAAAGGTTCTTCTGGTCGATACGGATCCGCAGGGATCGCTGACCATCAGCCTTGGCTATCCAAGGCCGGACGATATGGAGATCACGCTGACGGATCTCCTAAACCGAACTATACAGGAAGCACCGATGAATGCTGCAGACGGGATCCTGCATCAGCCGGAAGGCGTGGATCTGATTCCGGCAAACATCTCACTGGCAGGCCTGGAGGTTTCCCTGGTCAACATCATGAACCGGGAGCGGGTCCTGAAGCAGTTTCTGGAGCCGTTCCGGAAGGAATACGACTATATTCTGCTGGACTGTATGCCGAGTCTTGGCATGCTGACGGTCAATGCTCTGGCGGCTGCGGATACGACAATCATTCCGGTGCAGGCAAATTACCTGTCGGCCAAGGGTCTGGAACAGCTCCTGCAGACCATCAATAAGGTCAAACGACAGATCAATCCGAAGCTTAGGATCGACGGCATCCTGCTGACCATGGTAGATAGCCGGACCAACTACGCAAAGGAGATCTCCGACCTGATCCGGCAGACCTACGGCCAGCACATCAAAGTCTATGAGACAGAGATTCCAAGGTCTGTCCGGGCGGCGGAGATCAGCGCGGAAGGAAAGAGCATTTACATGCATGACCCTAAAGGAAAGGTGGCGGATGCCTATCAGAAACTGACAAAGGAGGTACTGACAAATGCCGAAAAAAGGCGCAAACATCAGCTTGAACAGCTACGATGAGATCTTTACGACCGAAGAGGACCGGCAGGAACAACAGCAGGAGAAAGTACAGGAGATCCCGCTTGCAGAGCTGCGTCCGTTCAAGGATCACCCCTTCAAGGTGAAGGACGATGAGGCAATGGAGAAGACGGTCGAGAGCATCCGGCAGTATGGCGTCCTGGTGCCGGCCATCGCCAGACCGCTTCCAGAAGGCGGCTATGAGATGATCTCCGGACACCGAAGGAAGCACGCTTCCGAGCTTGCCGGCAAAGAAACCATGCCTGTGATCGTCAGGGAGATGAGCGACGACGAAGCGACGATCCTCATGGTCGATTCCAATCTGCAGAGAGAAGAGATCCTGCCCAGTGAGCGGGCATTTGCCTACAAGATGAAGCTGGAGGCAATGAAAAGGCAGGCTGGGAGACCATCTAAAGAAAATGTGTCCCAAGTTGGGACACAAAAAAGATCGGATACGCTTATGGCTGAAGAGTTAGGTAGTAGCCGCAACCAGATACAGCGCTTTATCCGCCTCACAAACCTGATCCCGGAAATGCTGGATCTGGTGGATGAGAAGAAGATCGCTTTTAATCCGGCAGTTGAGCTTTCCTACCTGAAGCCGGAGGAACAGAAGGATTTCATCCAGGCAATGGAGAATGCAGTTACCTCACCATCTCTATCGCAGGCGCAGCGGATCAAGAAGTTCAGCCAGCAGGGTATGTGCACGATGGAGATCATGCAGACGATCCTGGATGAGGACAAGAAAGCACCGCTGGACCGTGTGGTCCTGGACAATAAAGTGATCGGCAAGTACTTTCCAAAGAGCTACACACCGAAACAGATGGAGGACACGATTATCAGGCTGCTGGAACAGTGGCAGAAGAAACGCCAGCGTGATCAGGAACGCTGACGGAAAAAAGAACAGAAACATGGAGAGACGGCAGCATGCATAAAGAGCATCGCCGTTATTTTTTTGGAAGGAGACAGAAAACAATGAGCAGATGGACGATTGAAGGCAATGAACAGGATCTCGCAAAACTTCTGGAGCTGATCCGGAAATCCGGCGGGACTGAAGTTGAGGCAGACAAGGTCACGGTTTTGAAGGTGGATCCGCAGAAAGGAATTAAAGAAGCAAATCCGGAAGATCCGGAGGTGCTGCATATCATGGATTCCGATGAGGAAACCGTCTTTGAACTGGAAAGCCATGACCTGTATCTCAGCTGCAGGGAATCCGATCTGATACTGGTCGGATCCAGCGTTTATCTGCCGGATACCGCAGTGGTCTACAGACTGGACGAGGAAGATGCACTCTGCCCGATGACGGAGGAAGATGAGAAAGCGGCGGAAGAAATCATCACAGAGAAGATTCATCTCATGCGGCTGCAGGGATATCAGTTCTATGTGCTGGATCTTTCGGAAGACGGAGAGGAGGATGACTGATTTTGCAGGAAGAAGTGGAAAACAGGACCGTGAATCTTGCCATCACGACGACAAAGGTTTCCGCAAGAGTCGTGATCTCTGGGATCCGGGCCTATCTCAATCATAGGAAAGCGAAGGCGAGAACGGCTGATCCGAACACTCACGGCAAGCAGACCGTGAAAGAGCTGATCGGCCAGAATGAGGGCGTCTCCAAAATGCCGATGTCCGATGAAAGCATCCGGGAATTTGAGCGGGAAGCTCGAAAGTACGGCGTAGACTTCGCCGTAACAAAAGATAAGGCAGTTCATCCGCCGCAGTATACGATCTTCTTCAAGGCAAAGGACACAGATGCCCTGCAGCATATCGCCGATGATCTGATGCAGAAGCAGCTCCATTCCAAGGAGAAGCCGAGCCTCCTGGCGGCACTTCAGAAGGTGAAGGAGCTTGTCGCAGCTCTTCCTTCCAAGGCAAGACATCACGAACAGGAGCATTCGTTATGAAACCCGAACTGAAGAAGAAAGTGGTTCTGAATCTGCCGTATGTGCTGATGGGACTTCTGGCAACGAATTTCGGCGAAGCCTGGCGTCTGGCGGAAGGAGCAGATATCTTGGAGAAGATGCTTTCGTTCACGACGACGATCAAGACAGCATTTCTCAATCCGCTTCCGAGCTTCTACCCGACGGATCTTCTGATTGGATTCTGCTGCGGGGCGCTGCTCCGGCTGGCCGTATATATGAAAGGGAAGAACGCGAAGAAATACCGGCACAATACGGAATATGGTTCCGCCAGGTGGGGAACCCACGCGGACATCGCACCGTTTGAGGATCCGGTCTTTCAGAACAATATCATCCTCACGGCATCGGAATGGCTGATGATGAGCAACCGGCCGAAGAATCCGGCCAATGCCAGAAACAAGAACATGCTGGTGGTCGGCGGATCCGGATCCGGCAAGACAAGATTCGTGCTGAAGCCGAACCTGCTCCAGATGCACAGCTCCTATGTGGTCACAGATCCTAAGGGGTCGGTGCTGGTCGAGTGCGGGAAAGCCCTTCAGCATGGAGCGCCGAAGCTCGATGAAAAGGGCAATCCCATGAAGGACAAATATGGGAAGATCATTTATGAACCGTACCGGATCAAGGTCTTCAATACGATCAACTTCAGGAAATCACAACACTACAATCCTTTCGCTTATATCCACAGCGAGAAGGATATCCTGAAGCTCGTGACCGCACTGATCGCCAATACCAAGGGAGAAGGCAAGGCAGGGGACGAGTTCTGGACCAAAGCAGAGACGCTGCTGTATACAGCTCTGATCGGCTATATTCACTATGAAGCGCCGGAGAACGAACAGAACTTTGCGACGCTTCTGGAAATGCTGAACAGCATGGACGTCAGGGAAGATGACGAGGATTACGAGAATCCGGTCGACATCATGTTTGATGAGCTGAGAGAGAAGAATCCGAATCACTTTGCGGTCCGGCAGTACGTGAAGTTCAAAATGGCTGCCGGCAAGACCCTGAAATCGATCCTTGTCAGCTGCGGCGCAAGACTTGCTCCGTTTGACATCCAGGAAGTACGCGACATCACTATGTACGATGAACTGGAGCTGGATACGCTGGGAGATCAGAAAACTGCATTGTTCCTGATCATGTCGGATACAGATGCGACCTTCAATTTCCTCATCAGCATGATCTATACGCAGCTGTTCAATCTGCTGTGCGAAAAGGCAGATGATCAATATCACGGAAGGCTGCCGGTACATGTACGCTGCCTGATTGATGAGTGCGCGAACATCGGCCAGATCCCGAATCTGGAGAAGCTGATCGCAACGATCCGTTCCCGCGAGATCTCCGCCTGCCTGGTCCTGCAGGCAAAGTCCCAGCTGAAGGCAATCTACAAGGACAACGCCGATACCATCATCGGCAATTGCGACAGCCAGATCTTCCTCGGCGGCAGCGAGCCGGGAACCCTGAAGGACCTCAACCAGGCACTGGGCAAAGAGACGATCGATACCTATAACACCGGCGAGAGCAAAGGGAGAGAGGAAAGTCATTCCCTGAATTACCAGAAGCTCGGCCATGACCTGATGTCCATCGATGAACTGAGCGTCATGGACGGCAGCAAATGCATCCTGCAGCTAAGAGGCGTCCGGCCGTTCCTTTCAAACAAATATGATTTGACAAAACATCCGAATTACAAGCTCACAGCGGACTACGATAAGAGGAATGAATTCGATATCGAGAAGTTCCTGAAGCAGGGACTGAAGCTGCACCCCGAAGACCAGTACGATGTTGTAAATGTCGAGTGACATCACGGTACCCGCATGATAATCTTGCAGTAGAAGCCGATAAGAATCAGAATTTGATGGGAAGTAAGTGGTCATGAGTGTCAGACGGCGTATATATCTGTGCCTGCTGATTGGGTGGGGTGCCTTATGTTTATGCCTGTTCCTTGCGGAACGGGTGACTGGACAGTTTATTCTGATCAGGTTTGTCAGACTGCGGCTTGTTGATTTCCTGTTCGTGCTGCTGTGCCTTCTCTGTGCCGGTATCATTGCCTTTTTTATTCGTTCCTGGAAGAAGACTGCCCGGAAGTCAGTAAAGGCACTGCTGGTCTGCGGCTGGATTGCAGTGATCTTCGGCTTTCTGACGGGAAGCCTGATCTGGCTGGGCCGTCATGCGGTCACCATCTGGCATGAGTTCGATTCCCCGGATAAGAAGTATTCGCTTGTTGCGGGAGAGTCCACCTTCCTGCTCCTCTCGGATATCCGCCTGTATGAACGCACTTCTCCGATTTTGATCAAAGAGCTTGATGCTTCACTGGGGCCGGATGACGGCTTTGCTGCCATTTCTCGCGGCGCGTACAAGATATCCTGGGACGGGGACGTGGTGACGCTGTCAGTTGATTTGAACCTGAGCGGACCTTGGCAGACAGTGAAGATCGATATGGCGGATGGCGGGAAAGTGCTGGCGGACTACGGCTATTATCCGGATGGCAGGCCTGCCTGGCTGGACGAACAGGATGATACTACAACTGAGGACTCGGCTCCGACATCCGATGATTCTGATCAGGAAGACGAGCAGCCGGATGAAACAGAGCGGCAGATCAATGAAGGCCTGCGGGCCGTAGCACGCACTGTCGGCGATGCAGATGCTGACGATGTTGAGATTACTTATACAGCCAAAGGCACGCCCGAACTCGTGATATCATCAGGCTCAGAGGCGTCTACCTATATCCTTTATGACCGTGAATCTGTGAACGGACAGTGTGCGCTGTATGTCCTCTATCAGTCATCAGTTGAAGGTGGAGGAGATTCGTATCCGCAGATTGTAGAGATGTACGCATACGAATACGCTAGTGGCAGAGTCATCACAGCCGGACGTCATGGCTGGAGTGATGCGGGTACGGATGAATACCGCGAAGCGACAGGGGAGTGATGTATCCGCAGTTGTCGTGAAATATGGCTAACACTAAAGCTGAATAGTAAACAGCAATCAGAATTTTGGAGGGAAATATGCTGATCGATTTTAACAATATCAAAGATATGACTATTCCGGGAATGAACAACGGAACGGGAACAATGACTGCAAAAATGTATATGAGCGATAAGGGGAAGATTATCCCGACGAAGATTCATCCGGGCGGCTCAATCGGTATGCATAAGCAGGACTCCGGTGATGATATCAACTATGTTCTGTCCGGTACCGGCAAAGCAATCTGTGACGGAGTAGAGGAAGAGCTGAAACCTGGCTGCTGCCATGTTTGTCTGCAGGGATCGGAACACAGTATCATCAATACGGGAGATGATGATCTTGAGATTCTGACATTCGTCGTGCATCGGTAAATCCCAGTTTATCGAGCTGAGGTAGTTCTCATAGAGAAGCTCAGCAGTCCAAAATAGAATATGTTATTTCATGAAGCATCCGTACTTAACCGTCCGGGTGCTTTTTTACTGCCCACAGGGAATGGAAAGGAGGGAGCCGCATGAGACCTTACAGGGCGAGAGCACCGGACAAGTAACCGGAATCAGTATGACAATCGAATCGCATCACCACAGAAGCTGACGGATCTGCAGAAAGGCAGACTGATCAGCTTATTTTTATGCCAGAAATCAAACAAATACAGGAGGAAAAATCATATGGCATTCTTTAACTCGGCAGTAGGTGTTCTTCAGACGCTCGTCATCGCACTCGGTGCAGGCCTTGGAATCTGGGGTGTCGTCAATCTCATGGAAGGGTATGGCAACGACAACCCCGGCGCCAAGTCCCAGGGAATGAAGCAGATGATGGCCGGCGGCGGCGTCATCCTGATCGGCACCACGCTTGTTCCGCTTCTGTCCGGTCTGTTCTGATCAAGGGAGGCACCGCTGAATGGATACAATCTTTCAGAAGATCACAGAGTATCTGAAGGATATGCTCATAGGCGGGATCATGGACAGCCTGTCCGGAATGTTCGACGCAGTCAACCAGCAGGTCGGCAGCGTCGCTTCTGAAGTAGGTACATCCCCGGCTAACTTCTCGCCGGGGGTGTTTTCTATGATTCGCAATGTATCGGAGTCGGTCATCATCCCGATTGCGGGGCTGATCCTCACGTTCATTGCCTGCTATGAGCTGATCCAGCTGATCATTGATCACAACAATCTGGCGAATTTCGAAACATGGATCTTCTTCAAATGGGTATTCAAGACCTTCGTGGCCGTGATGCTCATTACCAACACATTCAACATTACGATGGCTGTCTTTGACGTCACGCAGCATGTCATCTCATCCGCCGGCGGACTGATCCAGGGGACCACTGCCGTGGACGGCGCAGCCCTGAACAACATGCGGGCAAGTCTTGAATCCATGGAGATCGGACCGCTGCTCGGCACCTATATCGAGGTATTCCTGCTCGGCGTCGGGATGAAGATCATGTCGCTGATCGTTTTCGTCATCGTTTACGGCCGCATGATCGAGATCTATCTCATGACCAGTCTTGCGCCGATTCCCTTTGCAACCTTCGGCAACCGGGAACAGAGCCAGATCGGACAGAACTATCTCCGGTCCCTGTTTGCACTGGGGTTCCAGGGCTTTTTAATCCTGATCTGCGTCGGCATCTATGCGGTCCTGATTCACAGCGTATCGTTTTCGGACAATATTCTGACCTCGCTCTGGGGCATCATGGGCTACACCGTGCTGCTCTGCTTCACCCTGTTCAAGACGGGGACGCTCGCGAAGTCGGTATTCTCCGCGCATTAAGGAGGCGCACCATGGCAGCGTATATCTCTGTCCCGAGAGACCTCAGCAGGGTCAAATCAAAAATCATATTCAATCTGACAAGACGGCAGCTGATCTGTTTTTCCATCGCGGCAGCTGTCGGGGTTCCGCTGTTCTTCCTTATTAAGAGGAGCGGGAACGTCAGCCTGGCGGCACTCACGATGATCACGGTCATGCTGCCGTTTTTCTTTCTCGCCATGTACGAGAGAGACGGCATGCCGCTGGAAGTGCTGGTCAGTCATTTCATCGAAGCGAAGTTCGTGCGGCCCAAAGAACGGCCGTATGTCACCAACAACTACTACCGGGCGCTGATCCGGCAGTATGAGACAGAAAGGAAGGTGGAAGAGATTGTTCTTCATGCAGAAGAAAAAGCAGGCAGAAAGCACAGCGCTCAACCTGCCGAAGTCCGTGTCCCGCAAGGACAGGAAAAGAATTGAGGCGATGGTCCGGAAGGCGCGGATAGACGACGGCATTCCCCGCACCGCCCAGCAGAGCATTCCCTTCGAGCGGATGTTTCAGGACGGCATCTGCCGGTGCGGAAAGGATTACTATTCCGAGACCATCCAGTTCCAGGACATCAATTACCAGCTGGCACAGCAGGAGGATAAGACCGCCATCTTCGATGAATGGTGCGGCTTCCTGAACTTCTTTGACAGCTCCGTGCACTTCGAGCTGTCCTTCATGAATCTCAGCACCGATGCCGCATCCTTTGAGAAAAGCATCCGGATCCCGGAGAAGCATGATGGTTTCGATGATGTAAGAGAAGAATATACCCGCATGCTCCGGACCCAGCTGGCGCAGGGCAACAACGGCCTTACAAAAACAAAGTATCTGACCTTCGGCATTCACGCGGAATCCATGAAGCAGGCAAAACCGAGACTCATCCATATCCAGACGGATCTGCTCAACAACTTCCGCAGGCTCGGCGTGACGGCCGAAGTTCTGGACGGAAAAGAGCGGCTGAGGCTCATGCACGACATGTTCCACATGGGAGATCACGACCGTTTCTTCTTTGAATGGGAGTGGCTGCCGGAATCCGGCCTGTCGGTAAAGGATTTCATCGCACCGACGAGCTTCGCCTTTCCCGGCGGCAGGACCTTCCGCATGGGAGAGCTGTACGGAGCCATGTCATATCTTTCCATCACGGCGTCGGACCTATCCGATCAGCTGCTGAAGGAGACCCTGGAGATGGAATCCAGCCAGATCGTGACCATGCATATCCAGTCGGTCGATCAGAACAAGGCGATCAAGTCGGTCAAGCACAAGATCACGGAGCTTGACAAATCGAAGATCGAGGAACAGAAGAAAGCAGTCCGTGCCGGCTACGACATGGACATCATCCCGAGCGATCTGGCCACCTACGGCAACGACGCGAAAGCACTGCTCAAGGAGCTGCAGAGCCAGAACGAGCGCATGTTTCTCGTGACTTTCCTGATCCTCAGCACCGGAAAGACCCAGCAGGAGCTGGACAACAACATTTTCCAGGCGTCCAGCCTCATGCAGAAGCACAGCTGCAATCTCCGCAGGCTCGATTACCAGCAGGAACAGGGGCTGATGAGCTGCCTGCCGCTGGCGCAGAACCTGATCGGCATCGAGAGAACGCTGACCACCAGCAGCACGGCGATCTTCGTTCCCTTTACGACGCAGGAACTGTTCCAGAGCGGACCGCAGGCCCTGTATTACGGGCTGAATGCTCTGTCCAACAACCTGATCATGGTGGACCGCAAGCTCCTGAAGAACCCGAACGGCCTGATCCTCGGAACGCCGGGATCCGGAAAATCCTTCGCGGCAAAGCGCGAGATCGCCAATGCCTTTCTGGTGACGGACGACGACATCATCATCTCGGATCCGGAGGCGGAGTACGCGCCGCTGGTCAACCGCCTGGGAGGGCAGGTCATCAAGATCAGTCCGACCAGCACCCAGTACATCAACCCCATGGACATCAATATGAACTATTCCGAAGAGGACAATCCACTGGCACTGAAGGCGGATTTCATTCTGTCTCTCTGCGAGCTGATCGTCGGCGGGAAGGAGGGATTGCAGCCGGTGGAGAAAACGGTCATCGACCGCTGTATCCATCAGATCTACCAGGGGTATTTTACGGATCCGAAGCCGGAGAACGTGCCCGTGCTGGAAGATCTCTATAACGCCCTTCGCGCGCAGGAGGAGAAGGAAGCCCAGCATGTGGCGACGGCGCTGGAGATCTACGTCAAGGGATCTCTGAACCTCTTCAATCACAGGACAAACATCGACATTCATAACCGCCTCGTCTGCTTTGACATCAAGGAACTGGGCAAGCAGCTGAAGAAGATCGGCATGCTCGTAGTGCAGGACCAGGTGTGGGGCAGGGTCACGGAGAACCGTGTCGAAGGAAAATCCACCCGCTACTACATGGATGAGATGCACCTGCTCTTAAGAGAGGAGCAGACTGCGGCCTATTCCGTGGAGATCTGGAAGAGATTCCGCAAATGGGGAGGCATTCCGACCGGCATCACCCAGAATGTCAAGGACCTTCTGGCCAGCCGCGAAGTCGAGAACATCTTTGAAAACAGCGATTTCATCTACATGCTGAACCAGGCGGTCGGCGACCGGTCCATCCTTGCCAAACAGCTGAACATTTCACCGCATCAGCTTTCCTATGTCACGCATTCCGGTGAAGGCGAAGGTCTGCTGTTCTACGGAAATGTCATCCTGCCGTTCGTGGATCACTTCCCGACGGATCTGGAACTGTACCGCATCATGACGACGAAACCGGGGGAGGTCGCTGAGGCAAAGGAGGGAGGCTGATGGCGAAACGGAACATCAAATACCGGAACGACATGCGGGAAGCCTCGTCCCGTGACGGTCCAAAGAGCAGCAGACTGCACGCGGAAGATAACGGCAGGCAGCTCAGATATGGGAAAAAACTGGAGAAAGAAACGCATCCGAAAAACTCAAGGAATATCCGGTCTGCCCTCGTATCCCAGCAGCTGCACCGGAAGATTGAAGAATCTGATCAGGATGACAACATCGGTACGGAGGCAGTAAACCGGAGTACGGAAGCCGCTGAGCTGGCCGCAAGGACTGCGCAGGGTGCCGGAAAGAAGGCAAAGCAGTACAGTCAGAAGCTCCATGAGCGGAAGGCTGTGACGGAATCTGCAGAGAAGGAAATGCTTCATGAAGCAGAAGATGCTGCCGGCAAAATGGCGGAAACTGCAGTCACTACCAGAGTCACACCCGGCGGCGCTGCAGCTGCACAGGCGGAGAAAACGGCAAAAAGCAATATACTGTCCAGGTTTTTCCAGAAACAGAACATCAAAAGGCAGTATGCGGAAGCACGGATCGGCAAAACGTCGGGCAGTGCCGCAGCTGCAGCGCTGCCGCAGGCATCCGTCAGAGAGAAAGCAAAAGAAGTCTTCGGCAAAGCCGGTGAGTATCTGTCGAAGCATTCCGGTCCGATTCTGATCGGCATTGTACTGATCCTGGTCATCGTGCTGCTGCTTTCACAGCTTTCTTCCTGCTCTGTCATGAGCGGGGGCGGAACGGGATCGATCCTCGGATCGTCCTATACCGCTGAGGATGCGGATATCCGCGGAGCCAATGCGGACTATACGGCGCTGGAAACGGATCTGCGGAGCCGGATCGACAACATCGAGCAGACGCATTCCGGTTACGACGAGTATCAGTACGATGTCGCGGAGATCAATCACAACCCTTATGTGCTGACATCCTTTCTGACGGTCCTCTTTGAGGATTACACGAGATCGGAAGTGCAGGATAAGCTCCTGGAACTGTTTGACAGGCAGTACACGCTGACCCTGCGGGAAGAAGTGCAGACCCGCTACCGGACGGAGACGAGGACCGGAACGCGGAAGCACACAGATCCCGTGACGGGAGATGTCGAGGAAGAGGATTACGAGTATGAGGTGCAGGTACCGTACGAGTACAGAATCCTGCATGTAAAGCTCGCCAACAACACGCTGGAGTCGGTCATTGCCGGATCCGGCATGGATGATGATCAGATGGAACGGTACGTCCTGCTCAATCAGACGCTGGGCAACCGTTCCTATTTGTTTGCCGGAGATATCTATGCATCGCCGGTGAACGGGTCGGATGTCCTGCAGTACGCCATCCCGGGAGAAGCCCTGAGCGATACGAAATTTGCCAACATGATGCAGGAAGCGCAGAAATATCTGGGTTATCCGTATGTGTGGGGCGGATCGTCGCCGTCCACGAGCTTCGACTGTTCCGGCTTTGTCTGCTGGGTGATCAATCACTGCGGCAACGGCTGGAATTACGGAAGAACGACAGCGGAAGGACTCAGACAGCAGCTGGCCATCATCCCGGCAAGTGAGGCGAAACCGGGAGACATCATTTTCTTCCAGGGGACCTACAGCACGGCAGGTGCCAGCCACGTCGGCATTTATGTCGGCAACGGGAAAATGATCCACTGCGGCAACCCGATTCAGTTCGCGGACATCAATACAAATTACTGGAGGCAGCATTTCTACTGCTTCGGCAGGCTGCCCTGAGAAGGAGGACATATGACAAAGAAGAGAAAACGCCTGGAGGAAGAGCTGTCAAAGCTCAATGCGAAGATGGCGGAGATTGAAGAAAGGATTCAGGAGACGGAGGCGCAGATCACGGAGGAAGAGAACACGGAGATCCAGGGCATTGTACGCGCGGCCAATCTGACGCCGGAACAGCTGGCCGAGTTCCTGAAGAAGCTGAAAACCACTGTACCCGGGAAAGATCCGGAGGAAATGATCGGGGAGGAGAGCAAATGAGAGTGAAACGCATGGCAGCCGTCGCTGCCGGCATCCTGATGAGTACGAGCCTGTTCACCATGCCGGTATTCGCGCATTCGGATGAACCGGCAGAATCGGCACAGAGTTCAGAAACCGTCAGTGAATCAGCCGCACCGACAGAGGAGCCGGAACCCGGCCAGCCTCTGACACCGGAAGGAAACATGACGATCGTCGATGATTTCGGGACGACGGAGAAATCCGGCAAGCAGTTCATCACGATGACCACCAAGAACGGCAATTATTTCTATCTGATTATCGACCGCGATGACCAGGGCAACAACACCGTCCACTTTCTGAATCAGGTCGATGAAGAAGACCTGCTCAGCCTCATGGATGAAGACGACGTCAAGGCATACGAGGAGAGCAAGGCTGCACTGGCTGCGGAAAAGCAGGCGGAAGAGGAGAAACTGAAGGAGGAGGCGGAACCTTCCAATACGGTCGAAGTCCCGGAAGTAAAACCGGCCGAAGAAGATCAGAAAAGCAGCAAGCTTCCGTACCTCATCGCCCTGATCGCAGGCCTGGGAGCCTTTGGTGCGATCGGAGCTGTCCTCTATACAAAGAACAGGAAGAAGGACAGGAAGGACAACGCTCCGGATCCCGATGCCGATTATATGGAAGACGAGGATGAGATCGACCTGCCGGAAGAGGACGAAGAAGAAAATCAGGATGAGTCCTGATAACGGGCAGAAATCCGTATGAATCAGTCTTTGCATCACGCAGAGGCTGATTTTTTATTGCTCAGAAAAGGAGGAAAACAACATGAGCGATGGAACCATTCACATCAAAGACAGAGATCTTACCTACGAAGACGTTAAGAAGCTGGTCTACACGGAGCTGATCCCGCACGAAGGCAATGAAGGAAAGCTGGCGATTGCCCCGCATGAATCCTTCATGGATCTGGAGGCAGTCTTCCGCCTGGATCTGAAGGACATCGTCCGGCCCGGCGCGACGGCGCTGGTCACGAACGGCATGCTGCAGCAGCTTGGTGTGTCCGACTGGACTTTCCAGAATGAATGCAGGGAGGCCGCAAGGCTTAACCGTCCGGGGGTCCTGCAGCCCCTGGCAGCTGTGCTCTTCGGTATGAGTGCGGATATGGACAGTCCGGCAGGCATGGAAGCGCCGCCCATCTTTGTGGCCAGCACGGAAGGCATGGTGCAGGGAGCCAGCGCCGTGACCTATGCCTACTTCCTGCGGGATGCCGCAGAGAGGATCGGCGGAGATTTCTTCCTCCTGCCGTCCTCCATCCATGAAATGCTGCTGGTGCCGGATACCGGCACCATGAGTGTGCAGGAGCTGGAGACGATGGTCCGCACGATCAATGACATGGAAGTTGCTCCGGAGGAACATCTTTCCAATCACGTTTATCACTATGATGCCAGGGAGCGGACCGTGGAAATGGGACTTTCCTGGGAAGCAAATAAAACAAAGAAACAGACGCATGAAAAATCTTCAGTCATGGAAAAGCTGGGACAGCAGAAGGACAGGGATGCCATGAAACAGCCGAAAGCACCGAAAAAAGCAAAGAACAGAGAGGAGGCCCTCTGATGGAAGGCAATAAGAATATGGAAAGACTCACCCGCTATGCGGAGGTGCTGCAGAAGAAAGATCCGGAATATCCGGAATTCAACACAACAGGTACGCTGCTGGAGAAACTGCATTCCCTGAAGGATGAAGAGTTCATGATGACGGTTGAGATCGGAGGTGACATCGATGCCGGCGACGAAGAAGTATAAACTCGATCAGGTTTCCATCCGCATGGTGAAGGAACCGCCGCTCTACAGCACAGAGCCTGTGGATTCCCCGGATGCTGCCGTAAAGCTCATGGCGGATCTTCTGAAACAGCAGGACCGGGAGCTGTTCTGCCTGGTGAACCTGCGGAATGACCTGAGACCCATCAATTTCAACATCATCAGCATGGGTACGCTCAATGCTTCTCTTGCCCATCCGCGGGAGATCCTGAAGAGCGCTGTACTCTCCAATGCCGCGTCGGTCATGCTGCTGCACAACCATCCGTCCGGGAACCTCACGCCTTCCCATGAAGATATCGCGACCACGGACCGCATGAACCAGCTCTTTGAGATGATCGGCATGCCGCTTCTGGATCACATCATCATTGGGAACGGTGATCTCTATTACTCCTTCAAGGAAAATGACACGCTGCCGGTCGGTGTCCCGCACTACGCGGAACATGTCGAGGACCTGCATCTGGAAGAAGCAGGCAGATCCTACGGAAATGGACAGCCGAAACAGTCCAGGGAAGAGAAGATCCGCGCCATCACGGACAAACTGGAACAGGGCGTGCAGGATCTCTTCAACAGCGAGAGCTATAAGGCCTATCTCTCCACCATGGCCAAGTTTCACAACTATTCCCTGAACAATACGATCCTGATCGCCATGCAGAAGCCGGATGCCACCCTGGTAGCCGGCTATCAGGCATGGCAGAAGAACCATGACCGCCATGTAAAGAAGGGAGAGAAGGGGATCCAGATCATCGCGCCGTCTCCCTACATGGTGAAGCAGGAGCGGGATGCGCTGGATCCGAAGACCGGAAAACCGAAGCTGGATGCCCAGGGCAATCCCATGAAGGAAGTTGTGGAGATCGAGCATCCGGCCTTCCGCATCGCAACGGTATTTGACGTCAGTCAGACGGAAGGAAAGGAACTGCCGTCGCTTGGCGTCAGCGAGCTGGGCGGCAGCGTGGAAGACTACGACAGGCTCTTTGAAGCACTGAAGGAAAGCTGTCCGGTACCGATCGGATTCGAGGATATTTTTTCCGGAGCGAAGGGGTATTTCCATACCGTAGAGAACCGCATTGCTTTGCAGGAAGGCATGAGTCAGGTCCAGACCGTAAAAACGCTCATTCATGAGATGGCGCACCAGAAGCTGCACTCCCACGAGAAAGAGAAACCTGCCGAGGAGCGGATCTCCTCCCGCAGCAAGGAAGTGGAGGCGGAAAGCGTCGCCTATACGGTCTGCCAGCATTTCGGCATCGATACTTCCGACTATTCCTTCGGCTATATTGCCGGCTGGTCCTCCGGCAAGGAGACGACCGAACTGAAAGAATCCCTCGGCAAGATCCGAAACGCCGCCAGCGAGATGATCAATGACATCGAAGGACATCTCTTGGAGATGGACAAGGCACATGCACTTGCCATGGTGGAAGAGGCAGGCAGACCGCCGGAGATCACGTTCTATGTGGCGGAATGTGCGGAGTTTCATTCCATGGGCGAATTCAGGGAGAACCTTTCTCTGGAAGATGCCGTAGATCTCTTCCGGAAGATCCCGCCTGAGCGTCTCAACGGAGTCAAGGCGATCGGATTCCATCTGAATGATGAAAGTCTTCCCGTCAATGAGTTTGATCTTGTGAACGGGAACCGGCTGCAGCTGCAGGAGCTTACGAATCTGTTCCCGCAGCTTGCAGAGCATCCGGCAGTACAGAAGGCATTTGCAGATATACGGAAGCTGATGCCGGAGCTGGCGGAGAAGGAAGTACAGCAGGAAAAGCCTTCTGTCCGCACCAAACTGCATGCGGAAAAAGAGAAGGCTGAGAAGACGCCGAAGAAGAAAACACCGGCAAAGAACAAGGCAAAGGAGGAGGCCTGTGTATAAACTCGTCATTGCGGAGAAACCGTCCGTCGCACAGTCGATCGCTTCCGTGATCGGCGCAGATACGCGGAAAGATGGCTATCTCGAAGGAAACGGATGGCTCGTCAGCTGGTGCGTCGGGCACCTGGTCGAGCTGATGATGCCGGAGGATTATGAGGAAAAGTACGGCAAATGGAAGAAGGAGGACCTGCCGATCTTCCCGGATACCTGGAAATACACGGTATCGTCTTCCACAAAGAAGCAGTTCCGGATCCTGAAGGACCTGATGGATCGATCGGATGTGGATAGCCTTGTGTGTGCGACAGATGCCGGCCGGGAGGGAGAACTGATCTTCCGGCTGGTCTACGAGCAGGCAGGCTGCAGGAAGCCGTTCAATCGCTTATGGATCTCTTCCATGGAGGATCAGGCGATCAGGGACGGCTTCACTGCTCTCAAACCATCTGCCGAATATGATGCGCTGTATCAGGCGGCGCTCTGCCGGGAACGTGCCGACTGGCTGGTCGGGATCAACGCGACCCGGCTTTTTTCCTGCCTGTACCGCCAGACGCTGAATGTCGGCAGAGTCATGACGCCGACGCTGGCCATGGTCGTGGAGAGGGATGCGGAGATTCAGAATTTCGTCTCCGAACCGTTCTATACCGTGAGTCTTATTGCGGATGGCATTACCGCCGTCAGCGAGAAGTTCAGGGAACGGGCTGATGCGGAAAAGCTGCTCGCAGTGTGCAGACCCGGAGAGATCGTGATGATCACGTCTTTTCAGAAGTCAGACCGGAAGGAGAATCCGCCGAAGCTCTATGATCTGACGACGCTGCAGAGAGACGCCAACCGAATCCTCGGATTCACTGCCCAGCAGACACTGGATTATGCCCAGAGTCTTTATGAGAAGAAGCTGATCACCTATCCGCGTACCGACAGCCGGTATCTGACGGAAGACATGAAAGAGAAGATTCCAGTACTGCTGGAACAGATTGCCAGGAAATCCGGAATTACAGAGAAAATTACAGTCAGAATGGAATCCGTGATCAACAGCAAAAAGGTTTCTGACCATCATGCCATCATTCCTACGGAGTACATGGCAGCGGCGGATACGGGCAGTCTGTCTGCCGGAGAAAAAGCCGTGCTGGATCTGATTACTGCCAGATTCCTCTCTGCTCCGGGAAATCCGTGCTGCTATACCGAGACAAAGCTGGAACTGAAGAAAGCCGATGTGATCTTTACCAGCAAGAGCCGGATCGTCACGGATACGGGCTGGAAGGCAGTGGAAAAACAGATCCTCGGGAAAGATGCAACTCCGGAAAAGGATGAAAAGCAGGAGATCCCGGCTGACAGCAGCCTCTGTGAAGGAAAGAATCTGACCATTCAGAATGCAGAGATTAAAGAAGGCAGGACAGAACCGAAGAAGCATTTCACAGAGGATACTCTGCTTTCTGCCATGGAAAAGGCGGGATCCGGAGAGATCCCGGAAGAAGCGGAACGCCAGGGGATCGGCACACCGGCGACGAGAGCCGGCATCATCGAGAAGCTCGTACAGAAAGGCTTCATCGAACGGACCGGGAATAAGAAGAACAAGCTGCTCCTGGCAACAGATAAGGGAAAGAGTCTCGTATCCGTTGTCCCGGATCAGATCAGATCGGCGTCGCTCACGGCAGACTGGGAGCAGAAACTTCTGCAGGTCGAGAAGAAGGACTACGGCTCTGACCGGTTCATGCAGGAGATCCGGGGTATGGTGACGGATCTTGTCCGGGACAATCAGAATCCGCAGAATCAGGACCTGTTCCGGAAAAAGGAGACAAAAGCCATCGGCAAATGCCCGGTCTGCGGCAGCGACGTTGTGGAGAAGAGGAAGGGATGGTTCTGCAGCAATCCGGACTGCCGCTTCGGCTTATGGGCAGACAACCGGTTCTTCGCAAGCATTGGTAAGAGCATGACGGCGGATCTTGCGGAGAAGCTTCTGACCGGAAAACCGGTCCGTCTGAAGAAATGCCGTTCCAGAAAGACCGGAAATACCTTTGATGCGGATGTCACGATGCAGGCAGGCGCCGACGGGAAACCATCCTTCAGCCTGCAGTTTGAGAAAGGAAAGTGGTTATGAATGAAGAAGTGGAGAAGCTGGCAAATGCGCTCGATGCCTTTGCCTATGACTACGATCCCTACGGCTATCATAATTCCTTTGACAGCCGGGAGGAAGGCTATCAGAACGTGCTGAATTCACTGCTGAGCGGAGACATTAAGGGAATCCGGGAATACCTGCTGGAGGTCATTGACGAGGAGGATTCCTTTCAGAAGGAGGCACAAGAACTGCTGGACCGGCTGGATGATGCATTTTACGGGAAAGCATCCGTTCTCGATCAGCTGCACCAGACAAAGAAGCCGGAAGCAGTTCATTCAGAGAGGAAAACACAGGAGGCGGAGCGATGAACAGGAACAGATTATGCAGGGCGGAGCAGGAGACGATCATCAGCTGGGACAATGAGCTGGAAACTGCCAGTGTCTATACCTACGACCAGCGCCTGATCCATAAGCTGGAGAGGCTCGTAAAGAAATATCCGGATCAGTTCATCCGGAAGGGTGAGGAGATCAGGCACTGCGCGTCCTTTACGATCCCTAAGCGCTGCATCTCGGTCCGCCCGCCGTACAGCGATGAACGAAAACAGAAACAGGCAGCCGATGCAAAGGTGCACGGGCTGCCTTTTCAGAAAGGAGCTGGGAAGACATGAGAGTATTTGCCTGGGACGAGATCAACGGTGCAAGAGATGAGGAAAAGAGGCTGGAAGCCTTCTTCTCCGGCACTTCCGACATGTACGCCATCCTGCAGCTGAAACAGACGGAGGAGACGAGACCGATGGCCTTTGTCTCCTATGCGGATCTGCAGAGAAGAGGAGAACAGCCGGATCCGGATCATTACGAGATGGTCTATACCGCACCGCTTCTACCTTACAAGAATCAGGAAACGATGCTGGAAGAACTGTATGAGAAGTTCAATATCGCGCATCCGGAGGACTTCCACGGGCACAGCCTGTCGGTCAGCGACATCGTTGTGCTCCGCACGGCAGGGCAGATATCCTGCCATTACGTGGATTCCATCGGATTCCAGACACTGCCGGAATTTCTGAAACCAGAGAATTATCTGAAATATGCCGAGATGAGCATGGAGGATGATTACGGCATGATCGACGGCATTATCAACAACGGAAAGAAGGAGCCGGCACAGGAACCGCAGGAGAAGGAGTCCATCCTGGAAAAACTGCATGCGGCAAAGGAACCGCCCTATATGGCACAGACAATACCGAAAGAGAGGGACCGCGAATGAAGCTGACAAACGATGAGAAGATGATGATCCTTCTGTACAGTCCGGGGACACGCACAGGGCTTCTGAAGGAACTGGCGAAGATCAAGGCCATGTTCGAACCGGATGAAGCGGAGAAGATCCATCTCGCGGATTCCGTCCTGCAGAAGGTCCGCGGCATGTCCGATGCCGAATTTGAAGCGCTGGATCTTCTGCCATGAGCAGCCGATCGGAGATGCTGTATGTCCGTCTGACACCGGAGGAGAGAAAACAGATCGAAGACAAGATGGCGCAGCTTGGCATTTTGAATATGAGCGCCTATATCCGCAAGATGGCGCTGGACGGCTACTGCATCTGGCTGGACCTTTCTGCGGTCCGTGAGATGACAAATCAGATCAGCCGCATCGGCAACAACCTGAACCAGGTGGCAAAGAGGGTCAATGAGACCGGCAGCATCTATCAAGATGACATCAAGGATCTGCAGAGGGAGTTCGATGAGATTATCGCTGCAGAGAAGGCAATTCTGACCAGTCTTGCGTCGGTGAAATGACATCCTCGAATTAAAAATCGACATCCTTGTGCCATCCAAAATGGTTTTGTATGCTGAGAGCACACAGGGGAAAGGAGGCATCCCATGAAGATACTGAAAGTCATAGCAAAGATCGCTGTTCTGCCGCTGATCCCGATCGCGGCAGTTATGGTGCTGTTATTCCGGCTGGCATGCAATCTGTCTTCCTACGTGATCGGACCGCTGATGTGGTTGTTTATCGGCTTTGATATCTATTACCTCATTCAGCAGAACTGGATTCAGGTGCCGCTTCTCACCCTGCTTGCCGTGCTGTGTTTCCTGGCATGCTGTGCGGAGGGAGTTGTGCAGTATCTGCTGGAATCCCTGCGGGACGGGATGATCTCATTCATCCGGTCATAACAAATATCCTGAAGAACTTACTGAGGCTGTCTGCGGTACATTCATGCTGCGGGCAGCCTCTTCTTTTTTCGTTGAGGAGGAAATCACTATGGCAGCAACACGCCTGATTGCCCTGCATGTCAATAAAGGCAAGAGCATCGCCGGCTGTCTTTCGGAACGTCTGGATTATGCGGAGAATCCCCTGAAGACGGAGCAGGGAGAGCTGATCAGCTCCTATGAATGCGATCCGAGGACCGCAGCACAGGAATTCCTGCTCTCCAAGCGGGAATATGAACAGAAGACCGGCAGCGAATACAAAGGAAACATCATCGCTTATCAGATCCGGCAGTCCTTCAAGCCGGGAGAGATCACACCGGAAGAAGCCAATAAACTCGGTTATGAAACGGCTATGCGTTTCACCAAGGGTAAGCATGCCTTCATCGTCTCCACACATACCGATAAGGCTCATATCCATAACCACATCATCTTCAATTCCACGACACTGGACAGCACAAGGAAATTCAAGAACTTCTTCCTCTCCGGCATGGCGCTGCAGAGGTTGTCGGACATCGTCTGCTTCGAGCACGGCTATTCCATCATCGAGAGGAAACCCTATGCAGAACGGCAGAAGAGAACAGTCTATCCGAAGCGGCATACCATCCGGTCCGAGCTGCAGGCGGAACTGGATGGACTGAGCCGAAGAAAGCCGAAAGATCTCGAGGATCTTCTCCGCATGCTGGAGCAGGAAGGATATGAGATCAAGCGGGGAAAGGACGTCGCTGTCAAGGGCAGGGCACAGAAACGGTTCATTCGCCTTGATTCCCTACAGGAAGGATACTCTCCGGAAGCCCTGCAGGAGCGCATCGCCGGCGCAAATGCGCGGACAACTGCACCGGCAAGGCCGAAGCCAGAGATGGACCTGCTGATCGACATTCAGACAAAAGCCCTGGGCAAAGGCGCAGGCTATGCACGCTGGGCGAAGAAATATAACCTGAAGCAGACGGCGAAGACCCTGCTCTTCCTGCAGGAGCACAATATTCACAGCTATGAGGAACTGGAACAGCGCACAAAGGAAGCAACCGAAAGAGCAGACGAACTGCTCGCATCCATCCGCTCCGCCGATGCCAGGATCAAAGAGATCGATGCGCTGAAGAAACATATCTTCGCCTACAGTAAGACCAGTGAGATCTACAAGCAGTACAGGTCGCTGCCACAAGAAAAGCGGCAGGCGTTCTATGAAGCCCACCGCTCAGACATAGCTCTCCATGAGGCAGCGAAGGAAGCATTCGAGGCGCTTCCGGGAAAGAAGATCCCGAAGATCAGGGAACTGAATAAAGAACGGCAGCAATTGGTTTTACAAAGGCAGAAGCAATACGCTGATTACAGAACGATGAGAAGAGAAAAATCTGAGTGGATTAAAGCTGAACATAATGCAATACAAATACTGAAAGAAGATGAATCACTATCTACACAAATAGAAAAAACGAAGTGACTTATAATGTTTCCTGAGTATTCTGTTTCCTTCTGTTCCTTCATTGGCAATTAAGTTATCTTTACATTGTTAATTCAATATCTGAATGATAAAATGAAAGCAGCATTAAATCTAGAAAGTATTGGAGGGCTGGCAACATGAAGGAAAACAATAATTCTGAAAAGTTATTCTTTGAAGAGGTTGAAGAAGATACTCTTTTAGAGAATTCAGCTGGATGCAAGACCAATGGCCGGTCAACTTGCTGCACTACCTATTGCACCGATCATGGCCCGACATGCAAAGTCATGAATGACCCTTGGGGTAAATTCCTCGAAGAGAATGGCGGAGTTATCCAGTATTGATTCTTTACAGTGAGGGTGTTGTTCATTCACTAATCTTTCAAACGAGTAAAGATCATCTCGCTGTTATTGCAGCGGGATGATCTTATTTTTTGGTAAAAACGTATGCAGATAGACAAAGTAAGTCTGGAAATAAAAAAGGAATATTCAGCGATCGGGCCTGATAGTATTTCTGATGCGATTCAAGCACGCGATTTTGTATATCAAACGATCGGAAAAAAGACAGTTGAGAATTTTGAAGTGATATTTATGAATTACGACTATGCACCGATCAGCTTCAGTATTATCGGTATTGGCGATGATTCAAAAACCAATATTGATACGGGAGAAATTTTTAAGACAGCATTGTTGCTGAATGCCAGACATATACTTATCGCACACAACCATCTGGGGAGTTCAGTTCAACCAACCGATAGTGATATAGAGACAACCAAGAAAATCGGGTATATAGGAAATCTGCTCAATATTAACCTGATTGATTCTGTGATTATTAACGCAAACGGTGACTATTTATCCATCAGGCTTGATGTTCTGAAGAAGGCAGAAAATGAATTGGAATAGTGTATACAAAATAAAAGATTCGATAGACGTATATCTTGTTGATGACAAGTATATGCTTTTCTATTTTATGAATACGAGAGCCAGAAAGAAATTCGCAGTTAATGAAACTGTGATTGCACTGGTTGAAGAAATTGATGGGGAGCATACTGCAGAGAAACTGTATGAATTATTCAGCAGAAAACATGATGTAACGAAAGAGGATTTTGCGGCATTTATTGATAAGCTGTTAGATGCACACGTTTTAATAGAAAAACTTGATACTCATATTTTGAATGATAGTGATCTGGAGCGGTATGACCGGCAGCTCAGTTATTTTTCCGAGTTCTTAGGCAGCGAATTGGAAGCTGAACAGGCACAGCTTAAGCTGATGAATTCCAGAGTCGGAATTATTGGATGCGGATCAGTAGGAGGAGATATTGCAATTCAGCTGGCGATGGCAGGAGTCGGCACTTTTGTGCTTATGGATTATGACAGCGTAGAAGAAAGTGACTGCGCCAGACATCTATACTATGATCGAAAAGATATAGGCAGAAAAAAGGTAGAAGTATTGAGTGATAAGCTGAAATCGATCAACGGGTCAGTTAAAACATATATCTCTTACAGTGCATTCACACCGGAGACAAAAATGGATGAGTTTCTGGATAAGTGCACGTTCGTAGTAGATGCCGCTGATGAGCCATATCTTGGCTATACAGCAAACCTTACTTCGCAGCTTTGCGTACCGAGAAAGATGAATCATTATATCGCCGGTGGATTTGATGCTCATCTTGCAAGCACTGGCGAACTGATCATCCCTTATGTAACGCCTTGTGCTGCCTGCTATGCTACATATTTTGAAAAGAAGCTGAAAGACTGGAAGCCTGAAAAACATCCGGTTGTTGAACGTGCAAATGAGATCGGCGGGCTGTCTTCTATGTCATTGTTTGCATCTTCTTTTGGGTGTATTGAAATCATTAAATGCATCAGTGGGCTTATGGACATGAGCAAGCATTACAAGAAACGTGCGGAGTTCTTCTTTGACGGCATGGAGATGACATATCTGGATCCGGTGAAGAATCCGAATTGTAAGGTCTGCGGAGGTGTTCACCATGATGCTTAAGTTAAGATCCAGCGTTTCCGTTGTAGATCTCGGTGACAACGTATTGGAACTGTTCAAAACAAATACGCGTAAGGCAATTCATCTGAGAACAAATGATCATACAATTGAGAAACTTCTATTAAGTATGGATGGTAATACAGCAACTGAGGATATCGGGTTAGCTAATAGTGTAGATGTTGACTCGCCGGAATTCCTTCATCTTGTGGAATACCTGAAAAAACACGCCATTTTGGCAAACGATGCTCTGGTGGTCAATCGCCCGGATTATGCAAAGTACAGACGTGTAATACATTTCATTGAGGATTACTCGGAATCAGATGAAATGTTGCTTGAAATGTGGGAGAACATTCGTAATTCAACCGTTGTAATTATTGGTCTTGGAGCTGTTGGCACCTGGGTTGCGGTGACACTCGTTCAGAGTGGAGTGAAAAGTCTGATAATGATCGATAACGATCATGTGGAACTGTCTAATCTTCATCGTCAGTATGGCTATTCAGAACAGGATATCGGTCGAATGAAGACCAGTGCCCTTGCAGAAAGGCTACGTCAGATAGAACCCGAAGTATCTGTCCGTGAAGTGAATCAGTTTTTGGACGAAACAACATTAGAATCACAGATAAGAGAACACGTGGATTTGGTCATCAATTGCGCAGATAAACCAACGGTTGATCAAACCTCTGAGTGGGTCGGTAAGTATTGCATGAAATATCGCATCCCTCACATAGTAGGTGGTGGATACAACCTGCACTTATCGCTCATTGGGCCTACGATTCTTCCCTATAAAACAGCTTGTTATAAATGTATCGATATGCAGTTGCAGAAGATTAACGATATCGAAGGGGAAAATATAAAACGACTGCATACGAAGAACCGTAAAATCGGCAGCTTTGGGCCGATGTGTTCTTTAATTGCATCTTTTGTGGGCATGGAGGCAGTAAAGGTTTTAACAAAACATATAACCCCGGACAATATCAATCGTCGAGGGGAATTTGATATTTATGACATGCAGCTGCATTACAATACATTTGACAAGCTGGATGACTGCCCATGGTGTGGAGAACAACTATGAAGAAGATAAAGGTTATAAATGCGCGGGAACATAATCTGAAAAATGTGACCGTAGAATTTCCATATTACAAACTGAACGTAGTAACGGGATGTTCGGGATCCGGCAAGTCTTCACTGGTTTACGATACACTGTTTGCGGAGAGTCAGCGTCAGCTTTATGAGAACTTTATTAATAATACTTTTGGCCTGAAGATGCCGAAAAAGCCGGATGTAGATGCTATTGAGAGACTATGCCCGGCAATTAGTGTCTCTCAGAATTCATATAATTTTAATCCCAATTCTACCGTAGGAACATATACGGACCTGTCTGATGAACTCAGGAGCGTTTTTGCTATTCTGGTTAATCATGATCTTGGTACTGCTTATAAGCCAAGAGATTTCTCGAACGGGCAGAGCAGATTTTTATGTAAACACTGCGGGGGAACTGGAAAAGTATGGAAACTGTCTGTGGAAAAGATCATTCCGGATCCTACATTAACGCTGAAAGAAGGAGGCATTACATATTTCAGTGGATCCCAGAACTCCTATGAAATGCGCAGATTGAGTATGATCTGCGAACGGCACGGTATTGATATTGACTCAAGAATCTGTGATCTTTCAGAAGATCAATATGATGTCCTCATGAATGGAGACGGTGAAAAGTACACTGTAAAATTCGAACGCGGATCGAAGAAAAACTGCCAGAAGACCGGGATTTTTGCGGGTGTTATGAATGAGCTGGGGGAAATGTACAAGCGTATTAAAACGCCTATGATTTTCCAGCAGATCAGTAGATATCTGGATGAATTTCCTTGTGATGTATGTCATGGGATGAAATTGGACAATGAGATCCTTGAAAAGAAAGTAAATAGATTGAATATCAGCCAGGTCGAGAACCTTGAAATGGAGGACCTTATTATCTGGTGTCATGAAGTTTTGAAAGAACTTCCGGGAGATTTATCTCTGGGAGTTGAAACAACGGTCAAGCACATACTGCATACTGCTGAAGCTATTGTCGAGTTGAATCTCGATTATATTTCCCTGGCCAGATCAATTCCTTCTTTGTCAGGTGGTGAATTCCAAAGATTGCGGCTTGCAAAACAGCTGTGCGGGTCAATGTCAGAAGTGTTGTATATCCTTGATGAACCTTGTAAAGGTCTTCATTTTCTGGATGTTGATGGTATAGCCAAAATCTCCAGACGTCTTGTAGATAAAGGCAATACTGTTGTTGCAATAGAGCATAACGAGAATTATGTGAATACTGCTGATCAGGTTATTTATATGGGGCCTGGCAGTGGACCGGATGGTGGAAGAGTAGTTTCGGGTGAAGATATACCGAAAAAAATTGAATTAACCAGACAAACTAAAAGACATTCAACTGAATTCATGACTTTTACAGGAGTCACCGCAAACAATATACAGAATCAGGATTGTCAGATCCCTGTTGGGGCTATAACTTTTATTACCGGTGTTTCCGGTTCAGGAAAATCGACACTTGCAGAAGATGTGATTTATCGCTCCTTGTATAGGAAAGAACCGGTAAATTGCAAGAAAATCCAGGTCCCAAAGTCCTGTAAGGTATATTTTGTGAACCAGCAGCCGATTGGCAAAACATCAAGATCCTCGGTGATATCGTATTTGAAAATATCAGATGAAATCAGAAAGCTATTCGCTGAGGCAGCGCCAAAAGGCAAGAAGATCAAGCCGAGTTTTTTCAGTACGAATTGTAAGGGTGGCCGATGCGAAAAGTGTGGCGGAAGCGGCGTGATTTCTCTTGATTCACAGGTAATGCCTGATGCATTTATTGTGTGTGACGAATGCAACGGTAAGCGATTCAAACAGGAAATTCTGGATGTTAAATACAAGGGATATTCAATTAACGATGTCCTGGAAATGACGGTTTACGATGCCCTGAGACTTTTTGAGGACAACAGAAAAATCTCATCAATGCTGCAATGCATCATTGATATCGGGATTGGATATTTGAAGCTTGGCCAGTTATCGATGAATCTTTCAGGCGGGGAATCTCAAAGAATTAAGCTTGCAAAGGTTCTCGGAGAAGAGTCGCAGAAAAACAGTGTACTTATCCTTGATGAACCTACGTCTGGACTTGGAAAATCTGATATCCGGAAACTGGGATCAGTGATTGAAAGACTGGCTGATCAGGGCGACACAATCATCATCATCGATCATAACCTTGACTTTATTAACGCCTACGCGGACTACTGTGTTGATTTCGGAACAAAAGGCGGGCGCCATGGGGGAAAGATTATTGACCAAGGATTTATTGATGAAATAAACGTTCGGAAGAAAGCTTCATTGTTTGCAAAATCCAGGTCATAACGCAAAGGCTGCCATGATAACTTCATGACAGCCATTTTTATTAGCACATCACCGGTTGCCTGGTGATGTTCAAGGGGATTGGGGCGCTTCCCCAACGAGCTGCCGGAGGCAGTTGTCTGGACACAGACACTGCTCGCGCAAGAGCGTTCTTTGTTTTTGACCTTGTATTCAGTTAGTCGCGCTTTGAAGTATTTTGTATTCATTGTATCTGATAAAATATGAGTCAGAAACGATAAAATATATAACATCTGCAAGTATTTCTTGTTAGTAAGGTCCACTGATGCTATGATGGTATCAGTGGATTTTTTGTTTATTCATTTTTTCATGATGCGTGAGCACACTGAGGGATAAGACTATGACACTTAGTTACAACAAGCTTTGGAAGCTCCTGATTGACAAGGGAATGAAGAAGAAAGATCTTCGCGAGGTAACAGGAATCAGTGCGAATACGGTTGCCAGAATGGGCAAGAACGAGGTCGTATCCCTGGAAGTGCTGATGAAGATCTGTGGGGCACTGGACTGTGATATCGGAGATATCGTGGAGGTCATCCGCCCAAAGAAAGATGAGTGACGGAGGCTGATTGAATGAAGAAGAATGCATACAGTGCCAACGCCGTGAAATTAGCCTTCTGGTTCCTGGAATTCAGGAAAGAAGTCGAACTTCTGCAGGAAGGAAAATCCTTTGAAGAGATCAAAGCACTCAGCACAGAAGGCAACCTGTTTGGAACACAGACGCCGGCAAGATCGAAGCTTATTTATAACACCGTAACGAGACGGATCAAGGCCCTCGGCAATGATTTCTATGACCTGTTTCTAGAGTCGGACATTGCCACGCAGAAGCTGTTCGTACTGTCCGGCATCATGGCCAGCGATACCTTGTTTTTCGACTTTGTCTATGAAGTGATCCGGGAGAAGATGCTGATCGGCAGCAACTCTTTCAACGATGCAGACATCCGGATTTTCTTCCACAACAAGCAGGTTCAGGATGAGAAAGCAGCGAAGTGGACAGACCAGACGCTCGGAAGACTTGGACAGACCTATAAGCAGTATCTGCAGAATGCAGGCATGACCGATGACGGCAAAACAGAACGGAGGATCCTGAAGCCGATCCTGGATCCGTCACTGGAACGATGGCTTTCGGATCACGAGATGGCAGTGATCGTCAAGGCTCTGACGGGGGAGGCATAAACATGGCAGAGGAAGAGAGAATTCGCCGTCTTCGTTCATCAAGGCGGAACCTGAACGTCCGTCTGGATGAGATGGATGAGAAGATTCATCGGCCGACCTTCCGCCGGGCTGATGGCAAGGCTAATGAGGTCAATTACTGGGTTTTCGATTACGAACCGGAAGAAGAACTGAAGGTCCGTGATCGGATCAGCCAGATGAAGAAACGGAATGAAAAAGGGACTGAAGGTTTTGAACTGATCGTCTTCGATCTCTATGACATCATCATCGAATATCTGGAATCCAAGAACTTCATCGAGAAGACAAAAAAGATGGAAGAGCGGAATGGACTGGAGCGCGTGGTGAAGGCGGTCCAGCGTACACTCCGCATTACGGATAAAGACAATTATCTGGTGCAGTACATCGTGGATCATACGCCGGAAAATGCCGTGGTTTTCATCACCGGCATCGGTAAGTGCTATCCACTTCTGGAGGCACCGGAAGTATTCAATAAAGTCTTTTATAACATGCCGAAGGAATTCGCTTCCACGCCGATGGTTCTGTTCTATCCGGGGACCTATACGGAGCAGGAGCTTGTCGTGTTTGATGAGCGCAAGGAAGACAACTATTACCGGGCATTCCGGATTGCAAGATAGAGAGGAAGAAGAGTATGCAGATCAGAGATATGTTCCTGAAGAATATCGACCGTGATCTTCAGGGCGTCATAATCGTCGGCCAGGATGAAAATGCCAATGTGAAGCAGGAACTCGAGGAGTATGTTGTTACCCGGGAGCTGCAGAAGCATTTTGCAGATTTCTTCTCAGCTTATAAGCAGGGAATCATCGGAAACACCACAAAGACCGGTGTCTGGATCTCCGGCTTCTTCGGATCCGGTAAATCTCACTTGCTGAAGATTCTTTCCTATCTTCTGGAAAATAAAGAGATCGCCGGCAAGCATGCGATCGATTACTTCATTGATGACAACAAGATCTCGGATGCTGCCGTGCTTGCAGATATGCAGCTGGCAGCGCAGACACCAACGGATGTCGTGCTGTTCAATATCGACTCCAAGAGCGAATCCAACGGCAAGGAGAACAAGGATGCCATCGTCAACGTCTTCCTGAAAGTCTTCAACGAGATGCAGGGATTCTGCGGTTCCATCCCGTATCTGGCGGATCTGGAAAAACAGCTCTCCGATAAGGGAAGATACGAAGAATTCAAGCAGAAATTTGAGGATGCTACCGGGGATACCTGGGAGAGTTCCCGCAATGACTTTGACTTCATTCAGGATGATATCGTTGATGTCCTTTCCGACATGGGCTTCATGAGTGAAGATGCGGCTAGGAACTGGTGCGAGAAGGCATCCGGCACCTATCAGATCAGCATTGAAGACTTCGCAAAGAGGGTTAAGAAATACATCGACAGCAAGGGCAATAACCATCATGTTGTCTTTGCCGTGGATGAAGTCGGCCAGTATATCGGCGACAACCGTGCGCTGATGCTGAACCTGCAGACATTGGAAGAGGATCTCGGCAGAGAGTGCATGGGCAAGGCATGGATCATCGTGACTTCTCAGCAGGATATTGACTCTGTCGTAAAGGTCATCGGCAACGACTTCTCTAAGATTCAGGGTCGCTTCGACACGAGACTTTCCCTGTCTTCCGCCAACGTCGATGCCGTCATCAAGAAGAGAATCCTGGAGAAGAAAGATACGGCAGCCCAGATGCTGCGTCTTCTCTATGGACAGAAGCAGACGATCATCGAGAACCGGATCGTGTTCTCCGGATCCGTTGAACGAAAGCTCTATGCCTCTGCACAGGATTTTGCTGATGTCTATCCGTTCATCCCTTATCAGTTCAACCTGCTGGCATCGGTACTGACCGCGATCCGTACGCATGGCGCTTCCGGAAAGCACTTATCCGAGGGCGAACGCTCCATGCTTGCCATGTTCAAGGAGTCCGCGGCTGCCTGGGGCGGCATGCCGGAAGGAACCCTGATGCCGTTCTATGCCTTCTATGCGCCGATGGAAAACTTCCTGGACCACAGCCACAGGAGTGTCATCATCAAAGCTTATGACAATGGAAAGATCAATCCGGAAGGGAAGGACAGCAACGTCTTTGCTATTGATGTGCTGAAGACACTGTTCCTGATCAAATATGTCGAGGATATCCAGGCGAATATCGATAACATTACAACTCTCATGATGACCAGCATCGATGAGGACCGTATCACGCTGAAAGAGCGGGTGCAGGATGCATTGGTCGTTCTACAGCGGCAGATGCTCGTGCAGAAGAATGGGGACGTCTATGTCTTCCTGACGGACGAAGAGCAGGAGATTAACCGTGAGATCGAAGAGGAACAGGTCGATAATGCCGAAGTCATCAACAAGATCTCCGAGATGATCTTTGAAGAGATCCTCCGGGATAATCGTTACCAGTATCCAAAGTTCAACGGGCGCTATGCATTCCGCTTTAACCAGACCGTCGATGATCGCCCGTATAAGGCAAATCAGAACAATGATATCGGTGTGCATATCATCACACCGGCGGCGGATATCGAGGATGAGATCACGCTCCGCATGATGTCAGGTCAGGGCATGGAAGCGCTGGTCGTTCTTCCGAATGATCGGAGTTTCATGGATGAGATCCAGACGTATCTGAAGATTGAGAAGTTCCTCCGCAGGAATACGACGTCTGCATTGACCAAGTACGAATCCATAAAGGATGCCAAGCGTCTGGAGATGCGGGACCGTGCTTCGAATGCCAAATTATATCTGACGGAAGCTCTGAAGGAAGCCGCCATCTATGTGAATGGCGATAAGGCAAATATCAAGGCAAAGGATGTTGCCAGCCGGATCAATGAGGCTGTCGGCCGCCTGGTGGATACTGTTTACCATAAGCTTTCTTATATCGATGCCGCATTCAGTGAATCCGATATCCGCAGGCTCTTTGATTCCAGTAATCAGATGAACCTGAAGCTCGGAGATCAAGGCGAGGCCAATGTTCATGCCTTGGACGATGCGCTGCAGTATATTCAGCGGCAGACCCAGATGCATATGAAGACGTCCATGAAGACCGTCAAGGATTACTTCATGAAGGCCCCGTATGGCTTTGTCGAAGATGATGTGGACTGGCTGATTGCAAAGCTTTTCCGCAGGGGCGATCTGACCTTCTACATGAACGGTGCCCAGGTCAGCCTGATCAATAAGAGCAAAGATGAGATTATCTCCTATATCACGAAGAAGCAGTATCAGGAGAAGCTCATGATGGAGCAGAGGACCCGGATCTCCGACCGGGAGAAGAAGATTTGCCGGGATGTCATGAAGGAACTTTTCCATGTCTCCACGGACTTTGATGATGAAGACCAGATGATGCATGCCTTTGTCCGCAATGCACAGAACATGGCGAATGATCTGGACCGTCTGCTGGTTCAGTATGACTATGCAAAGTATCCGGGCAAGAAGACCGTCAGTGACGGCAAGCGCCTGCTGAACATGATCTGCCAGGCAGAATCCACCACAGAATTTTATAAGAATATCCAGCGCTATCAGGATGACTTCCTGGATTTCGCGGACTACTATGAGCCGATCCGCAGCTTCTTCAAGGGTGAGCAGAAGCAGATATTTGACCGTGCGATTCGCCTCATGAATATCTATGAAGACAGTAAGACTTATATTGCTGATGAGAAGCTGGAGGAGAATGTCCGTGCAATTGAAGATATCCTGAATCAGCAGGAGCCGTATAACAATATTCCGAAGCTTCCGGAACTGCTGGAGACATTCATGAATCTCTATAACGAGATTCTGGATGCTCAGGAGGCTCCGGTCTTGGCGGCTATTGACGAGGCGGAAAACCGTGTCATCGAAGTTCTTTCTGCAAAACCTTATAAAGCTGAGAAGGAAGCACAGTATCATCGGTTCTTCGCAGATTTACGTGAAGGTGCTAAGAAGTGCAACAATGTATCTTCCCTCAGAGGATTCGCTGATAAGGCGGAAGCGCAGAAGATGCGTCTGCTCAATGAGATGGATAAGATCGATCAGGACCTGGAAAGAAAGAGAATCGAAGAAGAGCAGAGAAAAGCAAAAGAAAATGGCGGAGATACGCCTGTAACTCCGGTGGTACCGGTACATCAGAAGAGAACCAAGAATGTAACAATCAAGCAGATCACAAGATCGGCTTCCCGGAGATTAGAAACAGAAGCGGACGTCGACGATTTTGTTGAAACACTCAGAGCACGTCTCAAGCAGCAGCTGGAAGACGATACGATCGTGAACATCGAGTTCTGATCATCAGGATATAAGGACGGTGCACTATGAATAAGACAGCGATCAAAAACTTCGCAACATGGGCCAGAAAGAAGCTCATTGCGGATATCACATATAAAGCAAGTCTGATGGGAATCACGGATCAGGGAATCAAGTCTGCGCTTTCGCAGTCCATGCCGGGTGAAGAGGCATATGACATCGGCACAAAGGAGCCGTATGTGATCACAGGTGATGCCGTACGCCAGAGAGCAAATCTTGCCAGACTGATCAATGACCGTGCAAAAGGATCTGATTATCAGACCGCTTTTAGCAGCGTCGTGGAAGAAGTCGCTTACACATGGTTCAACCGTCTGATCGCCATCCGGTTCATGGAAGTCAATGACTACATGCCGGATCATATCCGTGTGCTTTCTTCCGAGAACGGTTCCAAGCTGGAACCGGATATGGTGACCACACCATTCGATACCGAACTGGAATTCACTGAGAAAGAAAAGCAGCAGATCATTCAGCTGAAAAATGACAACGCGGTCGATGAACTCTTTCAGATGCTGTTCATCAAGGAATGCAATTCATTGAATCAGTACCTGCCGAGGCTATTTGAGAAGACAGCAGATTATACAGAACTTCTGCTTAATGTCTCTGTGACGGACAAAGAGGGCGTCGTCTATCACCTTGTCCATGACATCGAGGAACAGGATTTCGATATCAACAATATCGGCGAAGATGGCAGACCGACCGGTCAGGTGGAGATCATCGGCTGGCTGTATCAGTATTACAATGCCGAACTGAAGGACGAGACCTTTGCGCTTCTGAAGAAGAACAAGAAGATCACAAAGGAACGGATTCCCTCTGCCACACAGCTCTTCACGCCGGACTGGATCGTCCGCTACATGGTAGAAAACTCTCTAGGCAGAGTCTGGCTGAACGGACATCCGAACGATGAACTGAAAAAGAACTGGATCTATTACATTGATGAAGCAAAGCAGGAACCGGAAGTAGAAGCGAAGCTGCAGGAAGAGCGGGAGGAGTATAAGAAGCTCCGTCCGGAAGACTTGACACTCATGGATCCATCTATGGGTTCGGGGCATATCCTTGTCTACGGATTTGATGTACTGATGCAGATCTATACCTCGGTCGGCTATTCCGAGAGAGACGCAGCACAGTCTATCCTGAAGAACAATCTCTATGGTCTGGACATCGATGAGCGTGCTTTCCAGCTGGCTTATTTCGCTGTCATGATGAAGGGCAGACAGTATGATCGCCGGATCCTGACACGAGGAATCGAACCGCATGTCTATGCTATCGAGGAGAGCAATGACATCAACCGGGATCATCTGAAATTCCTGGGCAATCTGCAGGATGAACAGACAAGAAAGAAGACCCAAAAGGAATTAGAGCGTCTGTTAGAACAGTTTAGGGATGCAAAGATTTATGGGTCGATCATCAAAGTGGAAGGATATGACTTTGATGCCCTGAGAAAAAATATCCATGCGACGGAGAGCGGGAAGCAAATTTCTATAGATACACTTGGATTACAAGAAACCATCGATAAAATTTTGAATATCTTGGCTATTACTGAAGTAATGCAGAGGACATATTCATCTGTTGTTATGAATCCTCCATATCTGGGGTCTGGTCAGATGAATTCATATCTACTTTCATATGTACGAGAGTTTTATCCGAATAGTAAAGCCGATTTATTTGGACCGATGATAGAAAGAGCAATTTCATATTGCGGTGATATTAGTTATCTTTCAACGATAACTCAACAGACTTGGATGTTTTTGCCATCATTTGATGCATTACGTCATACACTTCTTGACGGAAATATTGTTAATTTACTGCAGTTCGGCGCACATGCATTTGACGAAATAGGTGGTGAAGTAGTTCAAACAGCATCCTTCGTTTGGCAGAATAAATTCATCGATAATCATAAAGGAAAATTCATACGCCTTACCGATGGGAAAAATGAGGATGAAAAAAGGACACTTTTTCTCAATAACCATAATGGATATATTGTAGATCAGAATGTGTTTTCAAGACTTCCAGGCACCCCTATTGCTTATTGGGTAGACAATAATCTATTAGAAGATTTTAATTATCCGGCATTGTCGACATATTGTGATCCAAGAGTAGGCTGTCAGACAAGTGATAATAATAGATTTTTGAGGTTATGGTTTGAAGTGGATTTCGATAACATCGGGTTTAATGCGGAATCTGAAAACGAAGCAGAGAAACTAAAGGTTAGGTGGTTTCCGTTTAACAAAGGCGGAAATTACAGGAAGTGGTATGGAAATAGAGACTATATTGTCAATTGGGAAAATAAAGGATACGAAGTTAAAGAATATGCACGAAGCATGTATGGAAATGATACTAGAACAGTAAAAAATCAGGCATATTATTTTCAAAGATGTTTCAGTTGGTCAAAAATATTTAGCGGGTATGCATCGTTCAGATATTATGAGGATGGCTTTATTTTTTCTGACGCTGGTTTGGGCGTTTTTACACCGGACGATGATTTGCTCTTATACATTGGTGGCTTTTTAAATTCGATGGTAAGCCAAGAATTTATCAAACTATTATCGCCAACACTGAATTTGACATCAGGTATTATTGAAAAAATGCCCTTAGTTATAGGCAGTGATGCCATAAAGTGCAATGTTATATCTTCTGTTCAAGAGTGTATCAAGTTAGAAAAAGAAGACTTCGACAATTTTGAAATTTCCTGGAATTTTACGGGGAAAATTTATAAAAGAAAATTGCCAATTAATATTATTTGTGAAAAGTTAATTGAAGAAAACGAAACCAGAATCAATAAATTACTTAACTTAGAGAATAATATCAATACGGAATTTTGTGACTTGTACCAGTTTCATGGGGGTAACCGGATTGATTATTCTGATATCACAATATCCAAATTGTCATTTGAGACAATTGTAAGGGGAATTATTTCCTACGCAGTAGGCTGTATGTTCGGCCGTTATTCTTTGGATGTTGATGGTCTTGCCTATGCAGGCGGAGACTGGGATGCTAGCAAGTATTCAACATTCATCCCGGACGTAGACAACGTGATCCCGATTACTGACGAGGATTATTTTGATGACGACATTGTCGGCCTGTTGATCCAGTGGCTGAAGAAGGTGTACGGAGAAGATACGCTTGAGGAGAATCTGGACTTTATTGCCAAAGCACTGGGTAACAAGGGCAATACCAGCCGGGAAATCATCCGGAACTACTTCCTGACGGATTTCTTCAAGGATCATTGCCAGACCTATTCTGTGACCGGATCCGGCAAGCGGCCGATTTACTGGCTCTATGATTCCGGCAAGCAGAACGGGTTCAAAGCATTGATCTACATGCATCGTTACAATGAAGACACGACCGGTGTGGTCCGCGTGAAGTATCTGCATCGCATGGAGCAGATCTACATGAGCGAAATCGACCGCATGCAGGACATGATGGATCACAGCAAGTCTGCACATGACGTATCGGTTGCTTCCAAGCGTAAAGAGAAGCTGCAGAAACAGCTGAAGGAATGCAAGGATTACGACGAAAAGATTTCCCATCTTGCACTGGATCGGATCGCGATCGATCTGGATGACGGCGTGAAGGTCAACTACCGCAAGGTGCAGACTGGCAGTGACGGCAAGTTCTATGAAGTTCTTGCGGACTCGAAGAATATCATGAGCAAACAGTAGGAAGGAGACATTGATGACGAAGGAAGAATTATTGCGGGGCGAGTCTGAAAATGTCGAATTCAAGGTGCAGCGTCCGGCGGACAGCAGCAAATACCTGAAGACGGTCGTTGCATTTGCCAATGGAAAAGGCGGGATTGCAGGACCTGAAGGTGAGACTGTAATCCCAGATCATGAGACTGCAGAAGATCGAAGTGAGACTGTAGAAACGATCGTTGAGACTGCAGGGGCTGATGCTGAGACTGCAGAACTTGGTGCTGAGACTGTAAATTTTGATCATGCTGGCGCTGATGGCGTTAATGGCACTGATGAACCCAATCATGGACCCGATGAACCTGATCATGAACCCAATGGACCTAACGACAACTATCAAAATCGAGTGACCAGAAAGGACAGTTATCGGTCCGGAGAATGGAAGGTGCTGTGATGGTAGAACTGAACTTAAAACAGATTACGGACCGGCTGAATGAGGAATTTGCCTCTATCTCCGGTCATCGGAAGCTAGTCTTCTGGTATGACGACCGGGCAGAGTTTCTGGAAGATATCGATTCTATGGAACTGGAGAACGCAAAGATCCTGAAGCTCCAGGAGAATCATCAGTTTGAGACCAAGTATTTTCTGGAACGGAAAGATACAGAGACCAATTACCTGATATATGCACCGTTCCAGAAACCGGATGTGAAGCAGAATCATCTGGAGGATATCCTGCTCTATTCCAAGCGGTTCTATGCGGACCGTGCGTCTCTTCTCATGGTGGATCTTCATATGAGCGAAGAACTGAAACCTGCCGTTGAGAAGCATATCGCCTTCTTTGCCAATAAAGATCGTACGAAGCGTTTCTATGATCTGGAGATCGAGCATTACACACGTGAGAACTTCCTGATCGGCATGATGAGCGCCATCTGCCGGACCAGAACCTGTTCTCTGGATGAAGTGCTGCGTGTTCTGCTGACGGAAGATGATCTCGGAGAGAGCAAGTATCTGGAGGAATTCCGGAAATATGATCTGCTGGCCGATTTCTGGACACTGATCGGCCAGGAATATGGCTATTCGGATCCGGAACCGACACTGCAGAAAATGGTGGTAACGCTCTTTGTGACCTATGCAGAACGCTACATCACGGATCCGATTCCAGAAGCCTGGAAGCCATTTATCTCTGCAAAGCCGGGCAATGATATCGCCTTCCTGGACAGTCTGATGAACAGCGTGCTTTATCGGGGAAGATATGATGAGCTGTCCGGCTTCGTGGCGAATGGCCTGCATGTATCGGAAACGCTGAAGGCTTATGCGTCGGAAGCGCTGGTCGGCTGCGACAGCTTTGCAGTCATCGATGAAATTCTTCTGAAGTGGGTCAGAGACCGCCTGCAGAATGAAGACGTCGGCGCGAAGCTCGGAGACTTGGATATTCCTGCAGTCTGTGAAAAGCGGAAGAAGATGCATTTCGGCTCCCGATATCTGCATGCCTGGGAGATGCTTTCCTGTGCATACCATATCGTGCAGTCAGTGCACTTTCAACCGGCAGATGGATTTAAGAACGTCATTTCACAGTACCAGAAGGAAGGATACAAGATCGATCAGAATTACCGTTTCTTCTACTATCATCTGGATCAGCTGGAGAGCAGCAGTGCCTTTGAGGATCTCTGTGTGCTGGTGGAGAATATCTATACCAATGACTTCCTCGGCAAGCTGCTTCCGAAGTGGAATGCCGGCATGATGGAGAGGGACGCACAGCGTGTGATACCTCTGCAGCGGAATTTTTATCAAAACAATGTAGGAAGCCAGAACGACCGTGTTGTTGTCATCATTTCTGACGCCATGCGGTATGAGGTGGGGCAGGAACTATATGCCCGGCTATCAGATGACCCGAAGAGCACGGTTTCCATCAAACCGATGCTGAGTACAGTACCGTCCTATACAAGACTAGGTATGTCTGCTCTGCTCCCTCATCGGACGCTGGAACTGACGGATGATGGACAGGAACTGGTCGACGGCAATTACTGTATAGACCTTGCTTCCCGTGAGAAAGTGCTGCAGTCCCGGCAACCGGAGAGCTGCTGTGTGCAGTTCGACAGCATCAAAAATCTGAATCAGACCGGACTTCGAAAGATCTTCACTGGAAAGAGAGTGGTCTATGTTTATCATGACCAGATCGATACCCGTGGAGAACACACGGAAGATGAGGTGTTTATTGCCTGCGAGGAAGCTGTGGATGAGATATATAGCCTGATCCGCAAGATTAGCAGCACAGCGAATACCTATCACTTCATCGTAACGTCGGATCATGGCTTTATCTATAAGCGGAATAAGGTGCAGGAGAGCGACAAGATCGGCGGCATGAGCGGTAATCCGATCGTAAAGAGAAGGTATGTCGTATCTCATCAGCCGGTGCAGGAAGATGGCGTCTGCAGTTTGTCACTTGGCTACATTCTTGGCAACGATGATGACAAGATCGTTTCCTTTCCGATCGGAACCAGTGTGTTCAAGACTCAGGGAAGCGGCGGGCAGAACTATGTTCATGGCGGTTCTTCTCCGGAAGAAATGTTGGTGCCGGTTGTCGAAGTGAAGATGGAAAAGGGCAAGGCAGAAACCAGCTCTGCACAGATCATGCTGGTGAGCCTGGTACACAAGATCACGAACCTGATTACGACATTGGATTTCATTCAGACGGAACCGGTCAGTGATGTGGTGAAGGCGGCAACCTATAAGGTCTGCTTCATCGATGACAAAGGGCAGACGATTTCCAATGAGGCGATGATCGATGCCGATAAGCGGGATACAGATAGTTCGAAGCGCGTATTCCGTGTGAAGTTTACATTCAAGAATCAGAAATATGACCGCAACGCACAGTACTATCTCGTTGCAATCGATACAGTGAGCGGTATGGAAGCATTCCGTCACCAGATCACCATGGATCTGGCATTTGCCGATGACTTCGGCTTCGGACTTTGAGGACTATCAATATATGATGGACTTAGAAAAGTTAGCAACATCGTCAGTGTCAGATAGTATCTCTCTGACGGAAACAATGTCTCCGTTTGTAAATGATGGAGATAAGGAACCTGTATGGGATGGTCACATTTACATTTATGCTGATAAATATAAACGGAAAGATAACATAAAAAAGGTTCCGGTTCAAGTCAAAGGAAAGAAAGAAAAAAATCTGGAAGCGGAGACAATCAGATATTCTCTAGGAATTCCATACCTTAAGAATTATCTAGATGATGGTGGGGTTTTCTTCTTCGTTGTTTATATTAGCCCAGATGGACGGAAAAAACAGATATATTATGCTTCGTTACTGCCAATCAAACTTCGGATTATTTTATCTGATTTGAAGGAAGGCCAGAAGACAAGAACCTTTGAACTAAAAAAATTTCCTGAAGATAACATTAAAAAGACAATGATTTTATTGAACTTCTATGAGAACATGCAGAAACAAACCAGTTTCAGACATGCAAAATTGTTATCGCAGGAAGAATTGTTTCAACAAGGGAGATTAGAGAGCATTTCTTTCACTGTGCCAAGTTACGGAAAAAGACCCGACGATATTCGAGATTTAATTTTTGATGTTGATGATCTCTATATGTATGCAAATATAAAGGGTGCTTCTATCCCTCAGCCACTAGAGGAAATACCGGTTGCCTTGCATATAGCGGAAGATATGCACATAGCAGTTTCTGTGAATGGCATTAACCATTATGACGGATTTCGCCGGATAAAATCCAAAGGTAAGATTGAATTACAAATTGGTAAAAGCGTCACTATAATCAAAGCGGAAGCGGACAATAATCTAAAAATAACATTTAAACCGACAACTATTCTAGAAGATGCGCTTATTGATATACCTTTTATCATTGAAATAATTAAATACCATCAAATTGAGATAGGTGGAATAGCAATCAATCTTGATGGGGTTGAAAGTATATATTCACAGGAAAAGGTAGAAGGGCTTAGTAGTAATTTAGATTATTATCGAAAAATATCAGAAGTATTTGATGCTTTGCGTTTAGATAGGAACTGTGATGTTGCAAAGTTTACAATTGAAGACCATAAGAACACTGTAAGATTATATACCGCATTGATCGAAAAGAAGCCTGTGTCCAGATTGAGGAAAGATATTCCTTATGTAGCATTATTGGATTATGTGAATACAAAGCTATTGCTTATTTTTAAAGCCACGGAAAACCCAGGGACATATACAATTACGGATTTTTTTACAGATAACTCCTATGAATTATATCGAATAGGAGAAGACGGAAAACGGTTTCCAACTTCAAAGTACATGAATTTAACGGCAGATGACTTTTTGAAAATCGGGAACGTGGATTACACAGATATTATTGCATCATTCATGAATTATATAGATGAACCATATTGTACAGAAGAGGCAACATTACTTCTTCTCCAAATAATTCTTGCTTATGATGATAGTAGAGGAAAACGAAGAGACCTGTTGGATCATGCAGAAGAGATAGCAAAATGGCTTATCGAAAGAGAAAGCATAGATAGTAACCCGGCAATTTCAGAACTTAATTTTCTGCAGATCCAAATGCGTAAGCGTTCTTTAACAGATGATGAAGAAGCAGAACTTGTTAAAATAGCTGAATGTGTCTGCAAAGGTGATAAAAAGCAAGAGTATTCGTTGAAAGTTGGGGCAAATCTCCTGTTAGATAATCAACGTACAGCAAAGTTTTATTTTGAAAGGCTAGGGAAGGAAGATCAAGAGCAGTTCCGAAAATACCCAATTTGGAAATTCTGTAAGTTTGAGGGTTCTAATGTAGCAAGTACATAACAGCTACAACTACGGAAAATGCATTGCAATAGAATGTAAAGAGGCGAAGTTAATGGATACATACCGTGAAATTGATGATGAACGGGCAATTATAAGACACAAGCTCCGGCAGAACTATGACGGGAAGATTGTCCGCAAAGACCTGACGAAGAAGATCAAGGAAGGCGCGAATGTTCCGGTCTATGTCCTGGAGTTCCTTCTCGGGCAATATTGCAGCTCTGACGATGAGGAGATCATTCAGCAGGGCGTAGAGAATGTGAAGAAGATCCTGGCGGATAACTATGTCTGTCCGGATGAAGCACAGAAGATCCTGTCCTTGCTGCGGCATAACGGTTCTCATACCGTAATCGATATGATCACGGTCCGTCTGAACATCAAGACAAATCAATACGAGGCAGAGTTTTCGAATCTTGGACTGAAGGCTGTGCCTATCGCCGACGAATATCCGGAGAAATACGACCGTTTGCTGATCGGTGGGATCTGGTGCATTGTTCAGCTGGATTACGACTTCAACGAAGAAGACAAGAAGGGATCACCAATCTCCATTCGTAAGTTGACCCCGATCCAGATGCCGCATGTAGACATGGATGAATACCGGGAGGGGAGAAAAGCATTCACCAAGGAAGAGTGGATGGATGTACTTCTCCGTTCTACTGGCATGGAGCCGGATGCCCTGACCTATCGGCAGAAGTGGCTGCTGATCACGAGAATGCTGCCGTTTGTCGTAAACAATTTCAATCTTTGCGAGCTTGGTCCGCGCAGCACTGGTAAATCTCATATCTACAAGGAAATCTCACCGAACAGTATCCTTGTTTCCGGAGGACAGACGACCGTTGCCAACTTGTTTTACAACATGGGGCGTAAATCCATGGGACTGGTCGGCATGTGGGATGTCGTTGCCTTTGATGAGGTTGCCGGCATCAAGTTCAAGGACAATGACGGCATCCAGATTATGAAAGATTATATGGCTTCCGGATCCTTTGCCCGTGGCAAGGAAGAGAAGGCAGCCTCAGCCTCCATGGTCTTTGTCGGCAACATCAATCAGTCGGTGGAGGTCCTGCTGAAGACATCCAGCCTGTTTGATCCGTTCCCGCCGGAGATGGGAACAGATACAGCTTTCCTGGACCGCATTCATTGTTATAATCCGGGCTGGGAAGTACCGAAGTTTCGTCCTGAACATTTCACCAATGACTATGGATTCATCTCCGATTATCTTTCCGAAGTCATGCGGGAGATGCGGAAGGAGCAGTACGGAGATTCCCTGGATAAGTTTTTCCGTCTTGGCCGGAACCTGAACCAGCGCGACACGATCGCGGTCCGCAAGATGGTGGATGGCTATGTAAAACTGCTGTATCCGGACGGCAATTATACGAAGGATGACATCGAAGAAATCCTGAAGGTATCCCTAGAGATGCGCCGCCGAGTAAAGGAACAGCTGAAGAAGCTGGGTGGTATGGAGTTCTATGACGTCAACTTCTCATATATTGATAACGAAACCTTTGAGGAGAAGTATGTCTCCGTCCCGGAGCAGGGCGGTGGCAAGCTGATCCCGGAAGGAATCTGCAATCCGGGACAGATCTATACCATCTCCAGAGGAAAGAACGGCATGATCGGCGTATTCCGTCTGGAATCGCAGATGCTGCCGGGTTCTGGCAAGTTCGAACGTACCGGTCTTGGATCCGATCGTGACTGTAAAGAAGCTGCCGATACAGCCTTCAATTTCCTGAAAGCAAACGGCAATCGGATCAGCGGAAGCATCAGTACAACGACTAAAGATTACATCATCAATTATCAGGATCTGCAGGGGATCGGGATGACGAAGACACTGGCTCTGCCGACACTGATCGCCATCTGTTCCATCGCCCTGCAAAAGCCTACCCTCAGTTCCCTAGCAGTGCTCGGTGAGACAACCATCAGCGGAACACTTGTGAAGGTAGAAAACCTTGCAGATGCCCTGCAGGTTTGCCTGGATTCCGGGGCAAAGAAGGTATTGCTGCCGATCCTGTCAGCAGCCGATCTCGGAACCGTGCCACCGGAACTGATGGGGAGCTTTAACATTATTTTCTATAGCAGTGCGGAAGACGCAGTATATAAAGCACTTGGGGTCGAATAGGATGGAAACGAAGATTAGTAAAAATATTCGGGGTAAACAACAATGATAAAGACCGTAGATCAAACAACAGTTGCGGATATCTTCTCTATAAATAGCGACAGAGTATACCGTATACCGAAATATCAGAGGGAATATACCTGGGGCATCAATGACTGGGATGCTTTATTTAATGATGTTACAGAGAATGATTATGGTTATTTTCTTGGATCATATATATGCGTAAACAGCGGATCACTGCACGGTACCATTTTAGAAGTTATTGACGGTCAGCAACGGTTTTCAACAATAACACTGTTGCTGACAGCCTTGTATGAAAAGCTCTCCGCATTAGAGGATCAAATGGAGCCTGAGGACAGGACTGATCTTTCGAATTTGAGAAATGAACTTGCGAATAAGAAGCAAGTTATAAGCTCTGCCGGCAGAAAATACGATTATACCCAGCGGCTGATTTTACAAAAACAGAATATGAATGATGAGGATTTCTCGTACATTCTATCCGATAAAGGGATTATCTCAGCGAAGAAACCAAAGCCTCAGAATTTTGGCAATCGAAGAATAGCTAAAGCATATCGTCATTTTATAAGACTGATTGATGACGAAGTGGAAGAAATCAAAGCGGATAATCCAAATATGGATGATATCGGTGCGCTGTTTGGCATCAAGAGTAAATTTGAACAGGCGGTCCTAGTGGGTATTGAGGTTGATACAAATAAGGACGCATACATGCTTTTTGAATCCCTTAATCACAGAGGCGTACCGCTTTCGGCTTTGGATCTTATTAAGAATACGCTTATTTCTCAAGCGGATACCGACTCTGCTGCTGACGAAAGCTATGAACAGTGGAAGCAGATTCTCAGCAATGTTAGTCAGGACGATTATTCTGTACAGGAGCGCTTTTTCAGGCAGTATTACAATGCATTCCGGGAAGAACTGAATGAACCATATAAGGGATCAGAGAAGAAGTATTATCTTGGCTATCTAGCGACAAGAACTACGCTCCTGGATATTTACGAAAAAATGATTAAGAGCAACTATAAAACGCTGCTTGATGATTTGCTTGTAAAGTCTCAGAAGTATTCACTTATCGTGAACAACAGTGACGAGGAGCATGTGTATACTTCAGATCTTCAGGATCTTGCTCGGATTTCAGGTGCGCCGTCCTATATTTTGCTTCTGTATATTATGTCCAGACAAAGTGATCTTGGCCTTACCGAGGATCATTTAAAAAGCATTATCAGAATGCTGATTACATTCTTTGTGCGTCGTAATGTTACGGATATTCCTAATACCAGAAAGCTGACCCAATTGTTCATTGATGTCATATCTGAGATCAAAACCATGCAGGGTGATGCCATCGTAGAATGTATAAAACAGAATATCAAAGCAGTTGCTGCTCCGGATAGTGTCTTTGAAGAAAAACTCAGAGGTTCACTTTATGATGAAAATCCTGATGCAGTTCGCTTTATTCTGTGCAGCATAGAGGCTCAGCACCAGACAAAAGAAATATATTCAGATCTGTGGGCCAGGGATAACAGCAATAAATACGTATGGACGATCGAACATATATTCCCTGAAGGTGAAAATATCCCAAATGCATGGGTTGATATGATCGCGGGCGGCGACAAGGATCTCGCACGGAAGTATAGGTCAGATTATGTGCATACGCTTGGAAATCTGACGATCACAGGCTATAACCAAAATCTGTCGAATATGCCTTTTGAACAGAAAAGAGATCGCAAATCCAAAGATAAAACCAAGGATGTGGGGTACAGAAACGGATTGTATCTGAACCAGGATGTGGTTTCTGAAGATACATGGACAATCCCAAAAATAAAAACTCGTACCGAGAAGATCGTTGGTATTCTTCTAAAGATGTATGAATGGTAAGCCGGCGTTAAACAATTTCTGAATTCACATCAAAAGTCGTGTTACTAACACGACTTTAATTATAGTCTGTATACGCCCTTGTTCGTGCTTCAAACCCGATTTTTTACAATGAAATTGGGAGAAAAAGCATGAAAGGAGGGCGATGCCAATGCAATATTATTATGATAATGTTGATCCAAAATCGATAGGCTCCTACATTCGCATAGCCCGGGAAAGCAGGAAATTGACGCAGAAAAAATTGTGTGACGAACTCAACTTTGACACGAAATATCTGAGTGAAATTGAACGTGGTATTTCCCTGCCGTCTCTTCCGCTTCTGATAGCAATCAGCGATAAATTGGATGTGAGTGTTCAGTTTCTCATCAGAGGTACCGATGAAATAAATGGAGAATCGATTTCCGGGGAGACATTGTTCTATGATCCGGAGGCAAAAGGCATCAAAAAAGATGACCATAAAATGATTCTAAGGATGTTAAAAGATATCGTTAAGAGCGTTAAGAAGAACAGCGACAGCAAAAGCAAGTAATAATGCCTTCAATCCGGAGACATAGAGCTATCAAAGCATGTAAAGAGGAATGCCTGGTAGCTGAATAATACACACATAGAGTCCACAGATACCAGGATATTCCATCCTAGTGTTCTGTGGACTTTTTGTATCGTGGGTGTATTCAGGGGAGATGAAAAAGATGTTGAGCAAAATGTTTAAGCCGTTCCAGCGGCGAAAGAAGGAATTTGTCTCGGAAGGCGATCAGGAGACTGTTCAATTGTCACCGGATGATATCGCCTTTATCGTGGTGGCATTCAAGGCGATCATACAAGTAGAGAAGGATCTGCATTACGCAGAAGATCCGGTCGAGATCGCGACGACGGTCATGGAAGCTGTCTGCAAAGTCTATGACGCGGAATACTGCGGAATCCTGTCCGTTGATGAGGAGACCGCCATGTGGCAGCCGGAGATCTGGTTTGACGTAAAGAAAGGTCCAATGAAGGATACATTGATCCATCAATATGAGCTGAATGAGGATTATTCAAACTGGGTGGATTGCCTGAGGAGACAGCAGCCGATCATTATACGTGATGCGGAAACCATCCGGAGCAGCAATCCGACGGAGTATGCGAGGTACAGACGTCTTGAGGTGAGATCTGTAATGGGCGTTCCTTTCGGCCAGCATCCGCTGGGCTTTATGGTCGTGAAGAACCTGAATCGGTACTTCGATCATCCGGAGCTTCTGCAGATTGCTTGCTTCGTTGCCATGATGATGCTGCGGCAGAAGAGAAGACAGGAAACGAGACAGAGGATTCAGGCGGCGGAGGGAACCGGTGATAACCGGCAGCTGATCCGCCTCAACATTCTTGGTCCGCATAGTCTGGAACTCAACGGTGACCGGATCGATGAGGCCACTTTGAAGCATCGCAATCGCAGGGGCTGGCAAGTACTGGTTTACCTCGCTCTTCATACATATCCGCAGGAACAGAACAAGATGTTTCAGGAACTCTGGCCGGATGAGGATCTGGAAAATGCCAGGGTTAATACCCGGAAGGCGATCAGCCGGCTTCACGGAGATCTTGCTTTCTACGATGACGTCAAAGTCATTGATATGCGGAACGGCATGCTGAAATTTACCGATGACGTGTATATTGAGACGGATGCTGCGGAGATGGAGAAACTCTTCAAGGAATCAAAGAGAACAGGCGGCAATGAGTCGAAGATCGAGTTTCTGAAGAAGGCCTATTCCCTGTATAGAGGACGTGTTTTCGAGTCCGGTGATGACGGCAATGATATCTGGCTGCATCTGCCTACCGCTCACTATAGTCAGATGTACATCGATATCACGAATGATCTTCTTGAGATGCTGTATACGGAAGGAGAATATCACGAAGCACTGATTTACGGTTCCGCAAGCCTTGAGCTTGAGCCGGGCAACGCCAGGGCTTATTACTGGACCATCCTCGCAGCTGAAAAGGCAGGGAATGAAACGATGATCCGTTCCTGTTGTAAAGCGGGCAGAGAACATCTCCAGGATGAGGAATACGAAGAGGTCAGAAGAGAACTGATTGAGACAGGCTTCAAATGTAACCAGTATCTGAAGTGAAGAAAAAGATGGCTGAGAGAGTAGATGTCACAGATATGTCACGGCTGATGTCACAGCCGTGACGAGATCCCAAAGCATTTCCGAAAAAGTTTCGAATGTCACGGTAATGTCACTGCCGCTGTAGCGGCGGCGGTCATACCCGATTCATAGAGTGTCCGATGCAAAGACAAAGTGCATCGGAAAGGACTTGATCGGGTGAAGCATCGTGACTAGCGTTAGAAGTCTCGAGGCAGTTGTTTTTGCAGAGATATGCAAAAGCAGCTGCCTCTATTTTTTTACGCATTTTTACGGGTGGATGGCGCGCCCGCCTCCGGTTCCGGCGTTTGCAGTCAATCGCATCGCAGAAGAAACCGGAGGAAAAAGAGAATGGAATTCAATGCCATAGAGTGCGGACAGCGCATCCGCAAATTGAGAATAGAGAACAACCTGAAACAGATCGATCTTGCCCAGGAGGTCTTCCTCAGCGAGAGGAGCCTGCGGCGGATCGAGCGGGGAGAGATCTTCCTGACCGTCGACTCTGCAGTCCGGCTTGCCAACTACTTCCATGTGAGCATTGCCTGGCTGATCCTGGGAGAGATCGACGGCAATGATAAAGCCAAGATGCAGCTGATGGATGTGATTACGCAGCTGACCATCATCACGAGAAATCTGTAAATACGAGCGGTCACATCAGTCCGCCGCAACCGCAGACCGCGGCCGGCGGGGCGTCAGAGATCCCAATAAACTGAAGTCATAGCAGCGAAGCTGCTATGAAGTACGGATCTTTGACAAGTGAATATACATACATCAGGCACATCCCCGCATCTGCAAGCCGCATGATCCATCCGCCGTGACTCCTGCAAAGGAAGAGCGATCAAGGTGACGGTCAGAAATGCCGGACAGCTTCCGGCAAGGCGATGATCAGGTGCGGGCACAATGGTACTTCTGTTCAGCCACAGCCCCGGGTGGAACCGGGATCACGCAATGGGAGCAGCCGGGAGAGATCCTCGCGGGAGTGAGACGCTCATGGAGCCGAAAGCTGGCGGCCGTCTGATGTTTTCCCCTCACCGGGGCGTCAGGGACAAATAGGTGAAAGCATAAACGTCACATCGCCGGTTATTACAGCCGGCGGTGATACATGAAAGGAAGGAGTGAAATGAGAGAACAGACAGCATTTCGCAGAGGAGATATTTTCCTGGCGGATCTCGGTGTTCCTCATGGCTCCGAACAGGGTGGAAAGCGTCCGGTCGTCATCATGCAGAATGATGCCGGATGCTTTTTCATTCCGACCGTTACCATGGTTCCATTGACCAGCAGCCTGAAAAAGCCGTATCTGAAGACGCATTACATTCTGGACCACACGAAGATCCTTCGCTACCGGTCCATGGCAGAAGCGGAACAGATCGGCACGATCGATAAGAACAGAATCATCCGCTATATCGGGCATGTGGAGTCAAGGGACATGGACGGTATTGCGGAGGCTTTGAGAAATCATGTGGGCTTCGACATTCCCGAAGAAGTCGAAGCGCCATGAAGGAGATCACGATGACAGAGGCACAGAAAATTCAGGAACAGAGGCTCGCTGAGCCTTATCAGAAGAAGATCGGAAGGATTACCTTCCGCGTCTCTTCCTACTCCTGCAGCAAGTCCACGTCCACCGCAGAACAGCTTCTGCTGGATTTGATGGCAGACCGCCTGCTGAGGGAAGCGAGACAGAAACAATAACGACAACGGAAAACAGCGCCGTGACATCCTTAACAAAGCATGGATATTTGCGTATGGTGAAAGCACGAAGGTGTGACTGTTGTTGGAGAGGAGATACATGAAAAGAAATGAGTAAAAGACAACAGGACAGAATCACGGCGCTGTACTGCCGTCTCAGCCGCGACGATGAGTACAGCGGCGACAGCGTCAGCATACAGACGCAGAAAAGCATGCTTTCCCAGTATGCATTTGAGCACGGTTTCGGGAACTGCGAATTCTTCGTGGATGACGGCTATTCCGGAACGAACTTCAACCGGCCGGATTTCCAGCGTATGCTGGGGCTGATCGAGGAAGAGAAGGTTGGAGTTGTCATCGTCAAGGATCTTTCCCGTCTGGGAAGGAACTATCTGATGACTGGCAACTATACCGAGGAGGTTTTCCCGGAGCATCACGTCCGTTTCATCGCCGTCAATGACAGCGTGGACTCGGATCAGGGCGACAATGAGTTCGCACCGTTCAAGAACATTATCAACGAATGGTATGCCAAGGACTGCAGCCGCAAGGTTCGCTCCGCATTCCGGGTCAAGGCGCAGAAAGGAGAGTACACGGGACCGTATCCGGCATACGGATACAAGCGTGATCCGGAGGACAGGCATCATCTGCTTCTGGATGAACACGCGCCGATCGTGAAGAGAATGTACAAGATGGCACTGGAAGGCGTCTGCTGCAACCGGATTGCCAAGACGCTGGAGGATGAACAGATCCCGACGCCGAGAGCCTATCTCATGAACGAGTACGGAAAATATGTCGCCAATGAGCGCGTCAAGCATCCCTATGCCTGGGGCAAGGATACCGTTTCACAGATCCTCAAGAATCCGATCTATCTGGGCCATACCGTAGCCCAGCGTTACACAACAAGGTCCTTCAAGGATAAACGGATCATCGAAAAACCCAGAGATCAGTGGGTGATCGTGGAGAACACGCACGAGCCGCTGATCGACCAGGCAACATTTGAAACGGTTCAGAAGCGCTTGTCAGTCAAGCAGCCATGCACATGGAAGAATGTGGATAACATCTTCCGCGGTCTGGTCTACTGCGGAGAGTGCGGAGGCAGGATGATCTTCAGCGCTCGCAAGGGCAGAAGGTCCAAAGGTTCCTTCTGCTGCAACACACACCGCAGATATCGCGGCAAGGAATGTTCTTCGCATTACATCAATCTGGAACAGCTGGAGGAACTGCTGCTGGAAGACATTCAGCGGCACGCTTCTCTTGCCGCTTCCAACCGTGAGGCGTATGTGCAGTATCTGACCGAGCTGTACAGGAAGAAAGTAAAGGAAGGTTATTTCGCCAGACAGTACGAGCTGGACACGATCAACAACAGACTGAACGAAGTCGAGAAGATTCTGAAGAAGCTGTATGAAGACAGCGCTCTGGAACGGATCACTTACGAGCAGTTCTTCGAGATGTCAAAGGACTACACGAAAGAGCAGAAAAAGCTGAAGGAAGATCGTGCGAAGCTGGAGGCTATGGCTGATGACAAGAAACAGATCCATACTGAAATGGAACACTTCGCAGATCTGGTCGAGCAGTACTCCGATATCAAGGAAGTGACCTCGGAACTCCTGCATACCCTTGTAGACCGCATTGTGGTTCACGAGAAGGAGATGGAAGGAGACCAGATCATCATGCGGGTCGATATCTATTACCGCTTTATCGGCAACGTCGGTGGCAGGTCCGGGGAGAAGATGAAGGCTCCGCAGATCCAGCACCGCAGATGGGCCAAGAAGCCGGAAATCTTGGAAGACGAGTCGAAAACGGCTGCGGAACCGGCGGAATGGGACCTGGACGCGCCGAAAATCCACTGAATGGTGTACAATGCGAATAACACCCCCGTCATTGTGAAGTATCCGTTCTGGCAAATGACTTTGGCAAATGAAAAGTCAGTGTATGCTTGTATCAATTATGGCGAGGCGTTTTGTCCGGACGAAATTGCAAACAGGAGCATCTGCATCAATGGGGATATTGGTGATGTGTTTGCGAAAATAAAATAATAACAGGGAGGGGGTGCGGACGTGAAGGCCATCATCGAAAGGGCCAAGAAACAGTGCAATCTTGTGTGGCTGGAGAATCTGAATCTGCGGGGCGATTACCGTGTACGGATCATGGATTGGATACATGAAAAGCATCCCGAGCTGGACGGACTGTATCATGATATCTACTCCAACAAGTCCCGGGCTTACTGGACGGCATTGGATGAGGAGATGCGGGAATACACAGCGCAAGAAGGAATGCTGTATCTGCGGGACAACGACCAGCATCGCTCCGAATTCGGCCAGCCGCCGGTAGTCGTGAATTATTTCTACCATGAGGATGTTAAAAAATCGGCAAAGAGAAAGAATGACTGATCATGCTTGAAGAAATATTCAAATATGTGAAAAAGAAATACAGCGTTGCTCCGGATTATCCTCTGCCAACCGCGCAGGGTTTCCCGGTTCTTCGCCATGAAGATAACCATAAGTGGTTCGCTATCATCATGGATGTCCCAAGAGAAAAGTTGGGACTGGACGGGACAGATCGTGTCGATATCATCAATGTGAAAATGGGTGATCCGCTGCTTGCCGACATGCTGTCACAACAGACAGGATATTTTCATGGCTATCACATCAGCAGAGGAAACTGGATATCCATCCTCCTGGACGGCACGGTTCCGTTAGAGGATATATGCAAGTGCATTGATGAAAGCTATGTCGCGACGGCATCAAAGCAGAAAAAGCAACAGTTACGTCCTCCGAAGGAATGGATTGTCCCAGCAAATCCGAAGTATTATGATATCGAACACGCCTTTGACCATACAAAGGAAATCGACTGGAAACAGGGAAACGGCATTAGAACGGGCGATACCGTATATATGTATGTGGCGTCTACCGTCTCTGCCATCCTTTATCAATGCAAAGTCACGAAAACGGATATTCCCTATGATTACCGTGACGATAACCTGACAATCACGGCTCTGATGAGGATACGGCTGCAGAAGCGGTATAAGCCGACTATATTTACATTCGACAAACTGAAGGACAAGTATGGTATTTTTGCAATTCGTGGCCCCCGTGGAGTACCGCATTCGCTAAGTGAGGAATTGAAAAAGTAGGAGGGTCGGCAATGTCGAGATTTACGGTGTTTGACGTTGAAACGCCGAACCGTATGTGAGATGCGTCTGCACGGTTCAGATGGGCAGACGGATTCTGCCGGGGATGAGCCATAAGCTGAATGTCCTGTGTGACCATTACGGCATCTGCCTCGACCATCACAAAGCTGACAGGGACAGCCGTGCCTGCGCAGAAATCCTGCTGCGGTACTTGGCGGAAAGAGCGGATGTCCGGCAGTTCATCAGAACGTGTTCGTTTAATAAATAGAAGTTTGAAAGTGAGGTGATCTTCCTTGCATGATATATGGAATCCGTGGCACGGCTGCAAAAAGTGCAGCGAGGGTTGCCAAAACTGCTATATGTACTATCTTGATTCCCTGCGGGATAAGGATGGTTCTGAAATATATAGAACAAAGACAGGATTTAAGTATCCACTTTCAAAATACCGGGACGGGACATACAAGGTTAAAAGCGGAGAGATGATCCGCGTCTGCATGACTTCGGACTTCTTTTTGGAAGAAGCTGATCCTTGGAGAGATGAAGCGTGGGCTATCATAAAACAACGGCCTGATGTAAAATTTTTCTTGCTGACAAAACGACCGGAGCGCGTAGCGAATCATCTTCCGTGGAACTGGGGTGACGGCTGGGAGAACGTAATGTTTAATGTTACCTGCGAAAACCAGCGGCGTGCGGATGAGCGTATTCCGATTCTTCTTGACCTACCGTTTAAGCATAAGGGCATCATGTGTGCGCCATTTATCGGTCCCATCAGCATCAAGGAATATCTGCCGTCAGGCCAGATAGAGCAGGTGCTTTGTGACGGAGAAAATTACGGTGGAGCAAGGCCTTGTCATTATGAATGGGTAAAATCTCTCCGGGATGAATGTGTGGAATACAATGTAACTTTTGTTTTTTGCGGCACCGGACGAAGATTTGTGAAAAATGGCAAGCTATATAAACTGGAGGGTAGCATTCAGACAGAACAGGCATATAAGTCTGGATTAAGTTTTCAAGGAAAACCAATCGATTTCAAACTCATGGATGCCTGGGGATACTCCATATCTCCTGACGATATGTATGTACCCTATTTCAGAGAGCGCTGCCAAAGCTGTGGAATGAGAATGATTTGTAATGGCTGTAGCAGATGTGGAAAATGTTCGTAAATGAAATAGGAATGTAAGCACAGGCAGCGATAAAACCGAATACCTAACTCCGTAACGGTGCATGCGGCATCGTTATGAGGGGTGTGCAAAAATGCACCTGTGCGGATGCATCGTTAAGGGGGTAGTGTTCCGCCGGTGTCTTTCTGTAAAAGATCCTGAGACGCACAGATTCCATCCGGTATTTGACGTATCACAGACGATCACGGTTCCCTGTTCCAATGTCCTGCTGGCCATCGGACAGGCAAGTGACTGGGGAGGCCTGCTGGAAGGCACTTCAGTGCATCTGGATGGTGTACGTGTGGCAGCAGACAAAGTGACGTACCAGACCGATGATCCGGATATCTTTATTGGCGGAGATGTCTTCTACGGGCCGCATTTTGCCATTGATGCCATTGCCTGCGGAAGAGAAGGCGCTGAATCCATTCGCCGGTATGTACATGAGGGACAGTCTCTCACCCTGGCAAGAAACCGCAGGGAGTTCTATCCTCTGGACCGCGATCACGCTGTGATGGGATTTTTTTCTTTTTTCCGCAAAGCACGATGGTCTGCCATTTCTGCAAGAGAACATGCCAGGTTCCTCCCGCCTGTTCCTTTCAGAACACAGTGCTTGTGATCATACTTTTGCAAAGATAATATATTCTGCAGGACAGCCAGATTCCGGATGAAGACGCGTATTCTTCCTTTTTCATCAGGCTGTCTGCAAAGCATTGATGAAAGGAGCAAACGATGGCGGCAAATGATGAAAAACAGAAAAAACTTCCTGATCATATCGAAGTGAGAGGGGCAGATGTGCATAATCTGAAGCATGTTGATGTGGATATTCCGCTGCAAAAGATTACTGCGATTGCAGGTGTCTCCGGTTCAGGGAAATCTTCTCTTGCACTTGGTACCCTGTATGCGGAGGGATCCCGGCGCTATCTGGAATCTTTGTCAACGTATACGCGCCGTAGGATGACGCAGGCACAGCGGGCAGATGCAGAGGAAGTACGATATGTGCCGGCTGCTCTGGCACTTCGTCAGCGTCCGGGTGTTCCCGGCATTCGCAGTACCTTCGGCACCATGTCCGAACTGCTGAACAGCCTGCGTCTCATGTTCTCCCGTCTGGCAAGCCACCGGTGTCCGAACGGGCATTACTGTCCGCCATCCCTGGCAGTTGCCGCAATGCAGGAAATTACCTGCCCGGTATGCGGCGCAAAATTCTATGGTCCTGGTGCGGAAGATCTTGCTTTCAACAGTACTGGTGCATGTGGAACCTGCAATGGCACCGGCGTTGTTCAGAGAGTAAATGAGGCTGCACTTGTCCCGGATGATTCAAAGACAATTGATGAAGGTGCGGTAGTGGTCTGGGGAACACTGATGTGGTCATTGATGAAGGATATTGTCCGCACCATGGGAGTCAGAACGAATGTTCCGTTCCGTGATCTGACTCCGGAAGAAAAAGAGATTGTCTATCATGGCGAGATGAAAAAGCATCATATTCATTATGTCAACCCAAATACGCTGGAACCTGCGGAGATGGATTTTACGTATTATTCGGCCGTGAATTCTGTGAAGAACGCTCTTGCCAAGGTCAAGGATGAAAAGGGCATGAAGCGGCTTGAGAAGTATCTGACAGAGGATGTCTGTCCGGACTGCCACGGCACCCGTCTCTCTGAGGCTGCCCGGGCACCGCGGCTGCGGGGAATTTCTCTGGCTGAGGCATCTGCCATGACGCTGTCAGAACTGATTCCCTGGGTTGAGGGTGTTCCTTCTTCTTTGCCGGAAGAGATGCGTCCTATGGCTGCAGATATCTGTGAATCTTTCCTGGATGCTTCAAAGCGGCTGATGGACCTTGGCCTTGGCTATCTTTCTCTCGACCGTGCTGCCTCGACACTGTCTACCGGTGAAAGACAGCGGGTACAGCTTGCCAGAGCTGTGCGCAACCGCACAACCGGTGTGCTCTATGTCCTTGATGAACCGTCCATTGGTCTGCATCCTTTCAATCTCAAAGGACTGCTCGGCGTCATGGATGACCTGCAGGCAGACGGCAATTCAGTTGTCATCGTCGATCATGACACCCAGGTTCTGAAACATGCTGACTGGATGATTGAGATGGGAAAGGGTGCCGGTGCTGATGGCGGAACGGTGATCTGTCAGGGCACAGTAAGCGATGTTGCTGACAATCCTTCATCTGTAATCGGACCCTATCTGCGTGACCAGTATGAAGCGAGAATACGTCCTGTCACAGACAGGGACAGAATGTTTGCCAAAGGCACGATTCATCTGGAAACAAGTGAAATCCATACGGTTCATCCCCTGGATATCCATATTCCTGAAGGAAGGCTGACCGTTGTGACAGGCGTATCCGGCTCAGGCAAGACAACAATGGTTCTTGAGAGTCTTGTGCCTGCTCTGAAGGCTAAAATCAGCGGGCAGAAGCTGCCTGACCACGTGAAGAATATTGAGGCAGAGGGAATCAGCCAGATCAAGCTGATTGATGCCACACCGATCGGCATCAATGTCAGATCAACTGTAGCAACATATGCCAATGTGCATGATGAACTGAGAAAGGTTTATGCAAAAACGGAAGACGCAAAGAAACAATCCTGCCGGGCAGCGGATTTTTCCTACAACACAGGTAGTCTGCGCTGTCCGACATGTGATGGAACAGGAGAAATTTCTCTGGATGTACAGTTCCTTCCGGATGTGAAAATCCCGTGCCCGGACTGTCATGGCTCCCGGTACAGCCGGAAGGCCTATGCTATCCGCCGCCGGGCAGCAGATGGAAAGGAATACAGTCTGCCTGAACTGATGAACATGAGTGTCGATCAGGTGCTTCATGCACTGGGTGGTCTCAGAATGCTGCAGAAGCGGCTTCAGGTTCTGCATGATCTTGGCCTTGGCTATCTGACTCTTGGTGAGGAGACACCGGGACTTTCCGGCGGTGAAGCACAAAGACTCAAGCTCGCCAGTGAAATGGGAAAAGGCCAGAGTGATTCTGTATTCGTGTTTGATGAACCAACGATCGGCCTTCATCCGCAGGATGTCAGAACGCTTCTGCAGGTTTTCCAGACACTGATCAACCATGGCGCTACCGTAATTGTCATTGAACATGATCTGGATGTGATCAGAAATGCGGACTATATTATTGATCTTGGACCGGGAGGGGGCAAAGAAGGCGGCCGCCTGACTGCCTGCGGTACACCCGAAGAAATCCGTCAGTGTCCGCAAAGCCTGACCGGAAGATTTATCTGATCAGCAATAAGCAAAGAATGCCAGTGTTTCTGGATGTGTATCCAGTCATGCCGGCATTCTTTTTTGCGTGATGAGGGAAATGACATTGTTTCTTTCTGACTTGTTTTTTCTTCAATCATTGCAAATAATGTTAGCGGTTAGATAAAACTAATTCGTGAATAACGGTTCTGGAGTGACAGGTATTGGATGCGGATGTGAAGAAAGAGGAGGGATGCAAATGGGATTGTTCAAAGACTATCTAAATCAGACGCGCAGGCCGGAGGGGCTTTTGGGGAAACTGATGCTGGCGGGCATGAATCATGGCCATGCCAGGCTTGCTGACTGGGGTATGTCTCATCTGCCTGCGATATTACCTGAACAAATCGTGGATCTTGGCTGCGGGGGCGGCAGGAATGCCGCAAGCCTGCTGCAGAAATATCCTCATGCACATGTTACAGCCCTTGATTATTCCCTGCAGGCTGTTGAAAAGACAAAGGCGTGCAACAGGAAGATGATTGCAGCAGGAAGGTGTGAAGTGGTGCCGGGAAATGTAAGAGATCTTCCTTTTCCTGATCAGACCTTTGATCTTGCCTGTGCATTTGAAACCATTTACTTCTGGCCGGGTTTGGCAGACTGCTTTGCACAGACCGCACGGGTGCTGAAGCCGGGCGGTATCTTTCTGATCTGTAATGAGTCAGACGGCACAGATCCCACCGGACGTAGATTTGAGAAGATCATCGACGGTATGAAATGCTGCACCGTGGATGAAATAGAAACTGCACTGAAAGCAGCAGGCTTTTCAAGATGCATCTGCCACCATCATGCAAGGCGGCCATGGATTGTGATTCTGGCACAGAAACAGTAAATTTTTGTGCAGACGGCGGAATGTAAAGGCATTGCTGTGCCTTGCAATTCTCAGTCAGGTGTGAATATACCGGCGAGATTTGCTAAGACTGTATTGAAGTAGCTGGCAAGCGATGCATTTAATTCAGCAGGTGTTTCCTGCATGCCTCTTTCGATCCATTCTTCAATCCATCCGCTGACACCATCCGCAAAAAACGCTTTTTGATAAGCATTAATATTGGCAAGATCCTTTGTCAGCCCGATTTTCTCGCGGAGAGAGATACGCAATATACTATCTCTGCCAGTTTTATGAAGAACTTCATAAAACGCCTGATGCTTTTTCATGTGGCAGAACAGACTTTCAAATACATCCCATGGCTTTGCCTCGGGATCTGACTCCAATTCCTGCGACCACTCTTTGATTAGAAACCGGGCATGCCGCTCGAGCACCTCTTCTTTGCTCTGATAATGCCGGTAAAAGGAAGCACGTCCGACGCCTGCCTGATCACAGAGCTCGCGTACGGATATTTCACTCAGGCTCTTGTGATTCAGTAATGCAATCAGTGCATCCACAAGCTGCTGCTCAACATAATAGATCTGGTTTGGTTTCTTTTTCATGAGCCATTTGACACCTTTCTGTCTCATTATTCCTGAGACACTTGTCTCAATATTTGCTAAATGATAGACTTGCCGCGAATGAAAGGCAAGATATTTATGAAAAAACACAGATTTTTACGGGGGTTGTGCATGATTGCAGTCATTGCAGCTGCGGTTGCTGGAACAGGTACACTTGCTGCAGCTGTTCATCCGCAGCTTGTGGTCGGTATGATTCAGAAACTCATGTACCAGAAGAACCCGGTGAATACGTATGAACCGCTTCATCAGCCTTCTGAAGACATGACAGAATCAGGGCTTTATAAAATAACAGACCGTGCTTATGCCACTGAATATCCCAATAGTTTTCTGGATATCACATATCCTTCCGGGAATCCTGACGAGATGTATCCGACACTGTTCTATTTCCATGGCGGAGGTTTCTTCGGCGGCAGTAAAGACATGGGAGATCCTATGGCTGCCTCTGAAGCAACGGCATTACTGGATGACCTGTGTGCAGCTGGCTATACTGTTGTAAACGTCGACTATGCACTGGTGCCGGATTACCACTTTCCGGTTCCGCTCATTCAGGCAAATCAGGCATTTGCGTGGGCAAAAGAGCATGCGGATGAATATCATCTGGATATGAAACATGTCGTAATCATGGGATCTTCTGCCGGCGCGATCATGGCTTCTCAGCTGGGCAGTGCCATTACCAGCAGTGATTATGCTGATCTGATCGGCATCACACCTTCACTGTCAAAGGATCAGGTAAAAGCAGTTGTGATAGATGATGCGCCGCTTGACTATGATTCTTTTCCCTTTGCATGCAAACTGCTGATAGGCAACTATGTCAGAGGAACCACATTCCTGTCAAAGGCGGAAAAGTCCTCCTATAACAATATTCTTCATGTCACAAATGCGTATCCGCCTGCTTTCCTGCTGGGAAGTGAATACCGGACGGATATGAACGAAATGCACGATGCGCTTGATGAAGCAGGCGTAGTGAATGAACTTGCTGATCCGCTGGTGGAAGATGGAAAGAAGATGCCGCACTGCTTTGTGGCCGGGGAAAGAACAGATCCTGTTGCCAGGAAAGCATTCCTGAGACTGACTGCTTTTCTGGATCAGCATTGTTCCTGACTTCAGGAAGACAGAGATATGGACAGACTGGAAGCATTTGAAAAGATGCTTGCAGATATGCAGCAGCAGGCAGAAAAGGAACATGTTGAGATGGAAAAAATGAAGGCTGCGGGAAAGGAGAAGACAGCTGCTTACCGGCAGTATTTCAGCAATCACCTGTTTTATCAGATGATATTCAGAAAATACAGGGAGTATGGGCTGATACAATAATCCCAACTTTGACAGTCTGAAGAAATGAAAATGCCGGAAGATGCGATGAATATTGGATTTTCTGGCATTTTTTGATTTCTGAATTATGTAGTATGCAATAGCTTATCCGGATACTTTTTTAAACTTTTTTCTCAGAAAACCGGCTTTGTATCTTTTCATGCATGTAACGCTTGTGCATGGTATTCAGAAAACACAGGGAGCATGTACTGGTACAATAATTCTTGTAAAGGAGGCTGTATGCCTGCCATACAGGGCAGAAATACAGCAGGGAGGAAAGTATGGAAGAGACATTGAAATGGAAATGGACAAGGAAGCCTGCAGATTTCAGTATTGATTCCGGCCGCATTGAAATTACGACGCAGCCGCATACTGATCTGTGGCAGAGAACTTACTATCATTTTCAAAATGATAATGCGCCTGTGCTGCAGATGGAGACAGAAGAAAAGTATTTTTCGTTTGTGGTGAAGACGGATTTCCATGGCAGCCATCACCGCTTTGACCAGTGTGGGATTGTCATGTACCTGGATGCAGAAAACTGGCTGAAGGGTTCGGTGGAATATGAAAATGAGCATTATCAGCATCTTGGCTCAGTTGCAACAAACCATGGTTATTCAGACTGGGCAACAACAGAAATTCCCTCAGATATCAAAACAATGTGGTACCGTTTCAGCAGGCGGGAAGATGACTATTGCATTGAGTGTTCGATGGATGGCATGCATTTTTCCCAGATGCGTATATGCCACATGTGGGAAGGTGCAGGCAGAATCCGCTTTGGCATTTATGCCTGCAGTCCGGAGGAGTCAAGCTTTACCGCTGTGTTTACGGATATGAAGCTGATGGATTGCGTCTGGAAAGCACATGATGGTCAGCAGCCGGACTGAAAAGAAGGAATTGAGCGTGATGAAATGAAAACGATAGTATTGAATGCAAGCCCACGTAAAACATGGAATACAGCAAAACTGTTGAAATCGGCTGCGAAGGGAGCAGAGGATGCTGGCGCCCAGGTGACTTATATTGATTTGTATGATCTGAATTTTACAGGATGCCGCAGCTGCATGCTCTGCAAGAGAAAAGGCGTTCAGAGATGCCACTGCTACTGGCGGGACGATCTTTCACCTGTCATTGATCAGATCTTTGCTTCGGATGTGATGCTTATTGGCACGTGCATCTATCTTGGCAGACCTGCAAGCAGGTATTTTGAACTGATGGAGCGCCTGCATTTCTGCGCATTGTCGTATGATGATTATCACTGTTATTTCACCGGAAAGGTAAATGTTGGCATGTTTGTATCCATGAATGCAGCCAAGCCTTTTTATGACCGGATGTACAAGGATGCTTTTGAGGGGTATGCTGCGGAGCTGAAGATGCTGAATGGGACAGTGGAGCTGCATCCATGCTATAACACACTTCAGGTTGCGGATTATTCAAAATTTGACATGGCTTCTTTTGATGAAACTGCCAAACGATATGCTCACGAACATGAATTTCCAAAAGATCTTGAAAATGCGTATCAGGTGGGAAAGCATCTGAGTACTCCTGCAACACATTGACGATTATAAATGTGAGAGCTATTATATCAGTGTGATGAAAAGAGTGAATAGTATGGGATGCAGGGAAGATGCCAGAAAAATAAAGGCTCTGGCGGATGAAAACCGTCTTGCCATTATGCTTGTTCTTCAGCATGGCGAAATGTGCGGCTGCGATCTGCTGGCCAGACTGAAGATCAGTCAGCCTACGCTTTCTCATCACATGAAAATTCTGGCTGACGGCGGGCTTGTGAATTGCTGCAGACAGGGAAAGTGGATGTATTATTCTATTTCTGAAAAGGGCGTCAGAGCGTTCCGGGAAATGATTGGCATGTATGCCAGATGCGATTGTGAAACGGACAGCAGTGTATCCTGCAGCTGTGGAAAATAGATGATATGAAAGTAAACAGGGCAGTCTGGAAAGACTGCCTTACTGCTGACACTATAAATCGACACATTTCAATGTATAAAACTGAGGAGGGACTGCAATGGCAGAACAAAGTAAAGGAATCAGTACATTTCAGAAATATCTTACCGTGTGGGTGCTGCTGTGTATGGTCATCGGCGTGCTGATCGGGCATTATATCCCGACTGTTGGAGATATTCTGGGAAAGCTGCAGATATCAGGCATCTCCATCCCGATTGCCGTTCTGATCTGGATCATGATTTATCCAATGATGATGAAAGTAGATTTCCAGAGTATCCGGCAGGTTGGCAGAAATCCAAAGGGGCTGCTCATTACCTGGATCACGAACTGGCTGGTAAAGCCATTTACGATGTATGGCATCTCCTGGCTGTTTCTGTTTGTGATCTTCAGGGCTTTCATATCGCCTTCACTTGCAAAACAGTATCTTGCTGGGACGGTTCTGCTCGGTGCAGCGCCGTGTACAGCCATGGTATTTGTCTGGAGCACGCTGACAAAGGGGAATCCTGCTTATACGGTTGTTCAGGTTGCTACAAATGATCTCATCATTCTGGCAGCCTTTGTGCCAATCGTAAAGTTTCTGCTTGGGGTTTCGCATGTGCAGGTGCCCTACAGCATTCTGTTTGTCAGTATTTTCCTGTTTGTCGTGATCCCGCTTGCCGGCGGCATTCTGACCAGAGTAATCGTCACAAAGAAAAAAGGAACAGCGTATTTTAACAATACGTTTATCCACAAGTTTGACAATGCTACAACAGCCGGTCTTTTGCTGACGCTGATCATCATCTTCAGCTGCCAGGCAGATGTGATCCTGTCCAATCCACTTCATATTCTTCTGATTGCGGTACCGCTTACCATCCAGACCTTCCTGATCTTCTTTCTTGCCTATGGTGCCGGCAAACTGCTGAAACTGCCGCATGATATTGCAGCACCGGCGGGACTGATCGGCGCATCGAATTTTTTTGAGCTGGCAGTAGCTGTTGCCGTGGCTTTGTTTGGTACAGACAGCCCGGCTGCCCTTGCAACAACTGTAGGTGTTTTGACCGAGGTGCCGGTCATGCTGATGCTTGTGCGGATTGCAAATAAGACAAAGTCATCTTTTGAGGCGGAACAGTGAAGGAGAAAGCTGACGTATGAATCCATTAAAAAAAGGAGGCTTCAGGCATGATTGTGGGTAAACCAGCATCATTTTAGAGATGTCAAAAATTGAAAAAGCCATCCTGATTCTTGTAATGTAAATGCGCTGAACATAACACACAAGGAGATTCAGGATGACTA
>Ga0256406_1000505_pt1 | contig 70961 bp, 50 predicted proteins | sample RumenRJG_03DNA_FD_185986 | JGI IMG/M metagenome (GOLD analysis project Ga0256406, IMG submission 185986) | Bovine rumen microbial communities from Lethbridge, Alberta, Canada - RJG_03 | ecosystem: Host-associated > Mammals > Digestive system > Stomach > Rumen | place: Canada: Alberta | collected... | reverse complement strand
CCTCCTGAACCGAGTCTGTTTGATTAGAGGGGGCTTACTTTTTGAAAGAATAAGCCCGAAGTCTAAATTTACAGGGCTTCGGGTTGGATGTTTTTGCCATTTTGAGTTTTAGCGGACAGCAATAATATGCAAACGTCCGGATAAATATGGAAGCCACTGTAATGGCGAACCATAATTATCCGGACGTTTTCGTGTATGTATATAAATTAATTCTCTGTGTAAAGGAAGCGCTTGATACTGCGTTTTGGGGTCTTCTGGAATTCCTCTTCCTGTATCCTTATTTCCGAAACCTTGCAGTAAGACGGCACAAGCGTGTTGAGCTGTATGCGGTTTTGCTCCATTATATTCTGTATGTCGGCATTGTTAAGTCCTATAGACTTAGCCTCGTCGTAGTCCGGATGAACAAGACCTACAAGCTTGTTGCCTTCCTGAATGACAAGACACTCGTTCACGAGGGGCAGCGCATTGAGTTTGTCCTCTATCTCCTCAGGATATATATTCTGGCCGTTGGAGCCCAGGAGCATATTCTTTGAGCGTCCCTTGATAAAGACGTTGCCGTCGACATCCATTAGTCCCAAGTCGCCGGTGTGGAACCAGCCTTCTTTGTCAATAGACTTCTCGGTTGCCTCCGGGTTCTTGTAATAGCCAAGAAGAACGTTAGGGCCCTTGGTAAGGATTTCTCCCGGTACATGCTCAGGGTCACTGCTGTCAATCATAACTTTCTGATGATAAGCAGCCTGACCGCAAGAGCCTTTTACAAACGTATGCCAGTCACGGTAGCAGATGATTGGAGCGCACTCCGTTGCACCATAACCGACAGTGTAAGGGAAGCCAATCTGCCTGAGGAAGTGCTCTACCTCGCCATTGAGAGCTGCTCCACCGATAATCACCTCATACAGTTTGCCGCCGAATGCTGCGAGTACCTGCTCGCAAATCTTCTCGCGAACTTTCTTGCTGATAACCGGCATGTTCATCAACAGCTTCATGCGGTTGTTCTGTATTTTAGGGAATACTTTCTTCTTGATAATCTTCTCGATTACAAGCGGAACCGCAACCATGATGACGGGTTTCACTTCGGCAAGTGCCTGGGATATAATCGCTGGTGAAGGAACACGCGTAAGGTAGTAGATGTGCATACCTTTGAGGAACTCGAAGATGAATTCGAAAGCCATTCCGTACATGTGCGCCATAGGCAGAATGCTTATGATGTTATCGCCCGGCTTAAGTAGTGAGCCGAGAACGTGCTCCGCAAAGTCGGCGTTACTCCACATGGCACGATACGGTATCATAACTCCTTTGGAGTGACCGGTCGTTCCGCTCGTATAGTTGATAAGTGCCAGTTCGTCAGGACTTTGCTCCTTATAATAGTGTACATGCTCCGGACGGAAATATTTAGGGTATTTCTGCCCGAACATCTCGTTAAGATGCTCGCGTGCAAAAGTCAGTTTGTCAGTACGGGAAACCACAAGCGAATAATCAGGCAGATAGATTATGCCTTCAAGCTTAGGCATCTTCGTAGCGTCAATCTGCGTTGCGACGACATCGCCGACGAACAGTATCTTCGCGTCGGAGTGGTTGACGATATTATGTATTTGCTCCGGCATGAACTCATGCAGTATAGGTACAGCTATCGCACCGTAAGTCAGCGTTGCGAGAAGGGCTGATGCCCATGTTGAAGAGTTACGTCCGCAGAGAGCTATCTTGTCCCCTTTCTGAACCCCGCTTGCTTCGAACATGATGTGTAGTTTCTCAATCTTGCGAGCAACATCGTGGTATTGCAGGGTCTTCCCTTTGTAGTCAGTGAGCGCATCACGGTCCCAATTGTCTATGATGCTTTTTTCGATTAGTGAGTTAAAGCTGGGAATGGTTTCCATTGCACAATTTTTCTAATTTTGTGCAAAGGTAATACTTTTGCAGCACACTTCAAAACTTTTTGTGCATAAATACATAATGAAATTTCATTTGCATGCCAATCCAACCTCAAAGTAATTTGCTTTATAGTCCTTTATTGCCTTTCAGATATGAAATACTATTTCTTTGGGAATATGAAACTTAAGGGCTCAGAATGCGATACCTTTTCTCTTGCATTGCCAAAGTTGCACTTTCAGAATGAAAAATAAATTATTTTTGGATGATTTTTAATTTATTTTTTCTCCATTTTTAATTTATTTTTCTCGCAAAAATAATTTATTTTTCATTTCAGAAGCTATACTCTTGAATTTCAACAGGTTATCTTTCATATTCTGATTGAGTACAGATGGCATTCTTTAAAATGGAGAACAAGCGTGTAAAAGTGGGATAGAGTAGGGGGAGAATTGTATTTTCCAGATAATAAGGAGAACGGAAAGACAGGGCAAAAAAAAATCGGATGTCGTCACGACGTCCGATTTCCAAAAACAAACTACTTAAAAACTAATCTACTAAAACAAATCAAAAATATCTTATTATATCTGTATCTTTATTCTCTTTTTTACATTTGCAAAATTATTAATTTTAGTATTAAGCACCAAAAAAATATTCTATAAAAACATTAATTTTGCACCAAAAAACAACAAAAAAGGGGCATTCTTTAAAATGTCCCTTTGTTTTGTTATGTAGAGTTTACAAATGGTGTCTTAAAAACACTATGGTAAAATTACATCATTCCTGGCTGACCGGCTGGTACTGCTGGCTTCTCCTCAGGCTTGTCGACGATGAGGCATTCTGTTGTCAGGAACATACCAGCGATAGAAGCTGCGTTCTCAAGTGCAACACGCTCAACCTTAGCTGGGTCGATGACACCTGATGCACGCAAATCCTCATACTTGTCGGCACGTGCGTTGTAACCGAAGTCACCCTTACCTGCACGAACCTTGTCGACAACGACAGCGCCTTCGCCACCTGCATTTGCAACAATCTGACGGAGAGGCTCCTCGATTGCACGGCGAACGATGTTGATACCGGTCTGCTCGTCTGCATTATCACCCTTCAGGTCAGCAAGACCTTCCTGAGCGCGGATGTATGTTGTGCCGCCACCGACTACAACACCTTCCTCTGTAGCTGCACGGGTAGCACAGAGGGCATCGTCAACGCGGTCCTTCTTTTCCTTCATCTCAACCTCAGAGTTAGCTCCGACGTACAGCACTGCTACACCACCGGCGAGCTTAGCAAGACGCTCTTTCAGCTTGTCCTTGTCATAAGAAGAGGTCGTGTTAGCAATCTCGTTCTTAATCTGAGCTACGCGATCAGCGATGTTCTTCTTGTCACCACCACCGTCAACGATAGTTGTGTTGTCCTTAGTGATAGTAACCTTCTTGGCTGTACCAAGCATCTCAAGTGTTGCCTTGTCAAGTGTCAGACCCTTGTCCTCACTGATTACGACACCACCTGTCAGAGTAGCGATATCCTCGAGCATAGCCTTACGACGGTCGCCGAAGCCCGGAGCCTTGACAGCGCAAATCTTAAGACCTGCACGCAGACGGTTGACAACGAGTGTTGTCAGAGCCTCAGAGTCGACATCCTCAGCGATTACGAGCAATGGACGGCCACTCTCAGCTGCTGGCTGCAGAATTGGCAGGAAGTCTTTGATGTTCGAAATCTTCTTATCATAGATGAGGATGTAAGGATTCTCCATAACGCACTCCATCTTGTCGGTATCGGTTACGAAGTAGCCTGACAGATAACCACGGTCGAACTGCATACCCTCGACAACGTCGATGTGGGTGTCACGGGTCTTGCTTTCCTCGATAGTGATGACGCCATCCTTAGAAACCTTACGCATAGCGTCGGCAAGGAGCTTACCAATCTCAGGGTCGTTGTTGGCAGAAACAGTAGCAACCTGCTCAATCTTGTCGTAGTTGTCGCCAACGATTTCTGCATTGTTCTTGATGTACTCAACGACTTTAGCAACGGCTTTGTCGATACCGCGCTTCAAATCCATTGGGTTGGCACCGGCAGCAACGTTCTTCAATCCTTCGTTGACAATAGCCTGTGTCAGGATAGTTGCGGTTGTCGTACCGTCACCGGCATCGTCACCAGTCTTGCTAGCAACGCTCTTTACAAGCTGAGCACCAGTGTTCTCGAACTTGTCCTCGAGGTCTACTTCCTTAGCAACGGTAACACCATCCTTAGTAATCTGTGGTGCGCCGAACTTCTTCTCTATAACGACGTTACGACCCTTCGGGCCCAGTGTAACCTTCACTGCATTGGCAAGCTGGTCTACTCCGTTCTTAAGGAGCTCGCGTGCCTCTGTGTCGAATTTAATAATCTTTGCCATTTTGATATGTGTTTTTCTTTTTTGTCTAAATCGATTTATAAACTATTTGAAACATTACTTCAAGACAGCGAGCACGTCGCTTTGACGCATCATGAGATACTTCTCGCCTTCGTTCTCGATTTCCGTGCCTGAATACTTACCGTAAAGTACTTCATCGCCCTCTTTGAGAACCATCTTGTCGTCCTTGGTTCCTTCGCCGACTGCGATTACTTTACCACGCTGTGGCTTCTCTTTAGCTGTGTCAGGGATAATAATACCACCTACTTTTTCTTCAGCTTTTGCCGGTAATACCAGCACTCTGTCTGCTAATGGTTGAATTTTCATAATCTATAGTTTTTAAATTTTAAATCTTATTTCGCCAAAGACTATACGAAAACCGTGCCAAAAGGTGATGGGAAAGGTTTTATGTCAGTACTGACAAAAAGCGACTGACAATTTTGTCAGTCGCATACTACATATATAATAATGTATAGGGTGTCGACCACTATCGTCTGCCACATATATTCTTATACGGGCAGACACGACAGAAGTCGGCGTTGTCGGTTAGTTCGAAGGGAATGTCAGGATTGTAAAGCTCGTCAAGTTTTTCCTTCAGCAGCCTAAGGAAGTCATCCTTATAAACGTTGACATCAGTAATCGGCTCCTTGGCAATGGTCAAAACGGGGTCGTAGTCCTTTGCCTTTGTATGCTGAATGAACAGCAATGCCGGACTGACATTAATATGCTGTGGGTTGTGCTCTTCGTCGTGGTTCTGCTCTATGATACTGTACAGCATTGCCTGAAGGATGTAGTCGCTGTGTTTCGACTGGATGTTGTGGTTGTCGAATATGTCTTCCACGGTGTCAATATCCGATGCGACCTTGTTTCCTGTCTTATAGTCGATGACGCGAAGCCGTTCGTTGGGTTCTCCGATGTTGACCCTGTCGAGTCTGTCAATACGTCCGCCTATCTCTATTGTCCTGTCTTTCAGAGGGAGTTTCATACTTACATCGGCCTCATGACCTATCACCTTGAACTTTCCGAGGTTCTTGTCCAACTCCTTCAACTCCAACAGATAGCGCTTGATAACGGTACGGTTGATGAGTTGCATGCCGTTGAGTTGCGGCTCTGTATCAGTCCCTTCGGGCAGATGAAACAGTTCCTCGTTGAATGCTATGTTAAGGATGGTGTCGATTTTGAGTTCCGGTTTGGAATAGATAAGTTCTGCCGCACGGTGGAAGATGTTACCGAAGATGCGGTTGTCGATTTCATCATCGTCAATATTGTCAGTCTCTTTAATTCCGGCAACATATTTATAGAAGAACTGCATGCCACAGCGGATATAAGTGTTTATTGCCGTTGGCGACATTTTCTTCATACCATCGAGTCGCTCCATGACATCCTTGCTCTTGCCTACATTCTCCGATGTGAACGGAAGGGATATCTGACCAGATTGCAGTGAGTAAAGTCCGAAGTCCCAACTGGCTGGCTTTTCAACCATTAATTGCAGCATGAAGCGGCTCATCTCGCCTGAGTTAAGTCCTTCGGTAGAGCTGTTATATAATATTGTAACATCACTGGCGCGTTGGAGCATGGAGTAGAAATAGTAGCTATAGATAGCCACTTTGTTGTCGATGGTCGTCAGTCCGTATGCTGAACGCAACGCATGGGGGATGAGGGACGTGTCGTCAACACCCTTAGGCATCTTCCCTTCGTTGCAGGAAAGTATGAGAATATGGTCGAAGTCGAGGTTACGGGTTTCAAGAACACCCATGACCTGAACGCCAATGGCAGGCTCTCCGTGGAACGGTATCGTAGTAGATGATATTATTTGATTAAGGAAGTGCTGGAAAGTGAATATGTTTATCTCGTCAGAAATGCTGCTGCCGTTCTCGTCTTCCTCACAAAGGACATTGTGGAGGTTATTCAACAGTTTGTACATTCTGAACAGGGACTCCTCCGTAAGAGGGTCTTTGCTATCGTCAAAATTGATTGCTATCTGCTTGACTATATTGCTCATCCACAGCAAAATGCCGCCAAGGTCGTAGCCATCAGGGCGGATATTTGTGTCAACGGTCAGTCCATCGCGCGTGAACAATGCTGCCATGGCATCGTTCAGAGCAAGTTCGTCATCCGAAACATAAAATACCTTGTTCGTGTTCAGCTTTGTATACAAGTCTGTTGCGTCACTTGAAAGGTATTTAACGTATGGATGGCGCAGCACAGCGTTGACATAATGCAGGCGGAACTTCTGCCGCTTGTCGTCCCATCCCTTGAGTTGAAGGTTCAGAATTTGAGGAATCAATGATGCGATAGGCGTCCGCGACAGTGGGTATCCTGTTGTAATATTAAGTTGGGTGACTTCCGGTGGAATACAATGGACAACTGTTTGCAGCAGATTTTCGTCACAAAGGACAATCGCTGTCTTGTTGTTGGCTTTATAACGGTCGTTCTCGCGAAGCCATTGCGAGATATATTGTGCTTGCAGAGTTTCCGTCGGCGAGGACATGAATCTGACTTTCTTGGCACCGGACATGTTGTCATATATGCCTTTCGCTCCTCCGTTGAGTTCATTAGGGAAACTTTGAAGCCACTGACGGACGTAGAATCCGGCCTCATTGTCATTGTCTAGATAGTAATGGTCGTAATCCCAATAAAACAGTGCTTTATCTTCTTTCTTGAGATTGATGAAAAGCCGTTGCTCAACTCGTTGTAAAACGTTGAAGCCTATGAATACATATTTGTCATAGTCGAAGTCTTCTACTGTTCCTTCTATTACATCGCGATACAGCATTCCCTCGTATGCAAGTCCCTGGTTGCGGAGCCTTGTACGGAAATCGGTATATACATCGGATAGCTTTGACCATACTTCCAGGAATCGTTCTTCGAGTGCAGTCTTGTCAGAGTTAAAGTTTCCGAAGAAACGACGTAGTAAGCCAATCTGGTATTCGTCAAGGTATGACAAGTCGTCCATCTCATGCAAGTCGCTGAGATTTTGGAAAACTTTGGACGCATCAGCCATGTTCTTGTCGATATCGTCGAAGTCGGCAAGAAGGATTTGACCCCAACTGAAGAACTTGTCGAGGTCTTCGTCGCTGCCGGTGATTTCGTTATAGCTCTTGTGAAGTTCACTTATGGTCTTTATAGGGTCGGCTATGGTGAGCTCGCTATGCTGCCGGAACAACTCACTTATCGTTATATAATGCGGGCTCCACACTGGTTTGCGGCTTAACTTTGATATAGTCTGGTTGAGAAATAACGACGCACGCTTGTTAGGAAACACGACGGCGACGTGCGCCATGTTGCCGGAAAACTTATCAAGCAAGTCGGTTGCCACGTGCTCTAAGAATGTCTTGTTCATGAGTTTCAATCTTTTACTTCTACAACTTTGTCTTTCATAACGTACCAGATATAACCTTTGATGTTCTTGGCTCCCATCTGGCGTATCAAATTCATGTATGTGGCAACTTGCCTAGAATATACTTTATCGTTGCTTTGGCCGAACTTGAAGTCGACGACTATCCACCCATCGCCTTTCTTCATGACTCGGTCAGGGCGGCGTTCTACCGTCATCCCTGATGCTTCATCATACTGGAGGATAGTGCATTCGTTGAAAAGCTCCCAACCTGGTGCGAACCATTCCTTCACTGTTTCATTGTCCAGCGCTTTCAATATGGCTTTCTGGAGGTCGGAAGGGGTAAAGTCGTCGCTGTAAAGGACTCCGTCCTGCACCATCTGGCGTAGTTGCGGCATGATGTCTTCAGCAGTTTTGATGTGTGAAAAGATTTCGTGCATGACATTGCCCATCTTGATATAGCGACCGCGGTCGTTGTCGTTGACGTCGTCACCGTTGATGAAGTTGCGGCTCTCATTACTCTGGCGGAATGATGCCGGATAGTCGAAGGTCTCGGCGATGACCCTCTCAGCAGTTGGATGAAGTTCGAAAACATTGTCGGTCGTCTTTTCTCCTGAGTCCTTCTTGCTGTCTACCGCCAGTTCGCCGTATGTGAATACCAATGGACTTTTCTTGTCATCTTCGTTCTCTATAGTAGCTCCTAGCTCATTGGCAATGCCCGGGAGAATAGCCTCTATTACCTCGCTGCGGTTACTACCATTGGCTTTGCTCTTTTCGCCGGCTCTCTTTCCGATTACGACAAGGTTGCTACCAGCGCGCGTGAATGCCACATAAAGAAGGTTGAGGTTGTCAACGGTGTTTTGAAGATGCTCCTCCTGGTAGTCTTCCTCATAGACTGTACCTTGCATTGCGCCACGAGAGTAGTCGACTGGTATAACTGGCAACTCATCGTACGGCTCACCCTTGCCTTTGGTAGAGCACCAAATGGTACTGAGCAGTTCCATTTTCCAGTCGCAGAAGGGTATTATAACGTTCTTGAACTCCAAACCCTTGCTCTTGTGAATGGAAATAAGGCGGATGCCGCTAATCTCGTCTCCCTGTATTGTCTTTTCATGCAGAGTGTCGTCCCATGTGTTAAGGAACTCTTCAATGTCCGCTGTGCTGTCGTCAAGGTATTCCGCTATGCAGTCGTGGAAAGAGCAAAGGTATGCGCTTTGGTCCTCTAAAGTGTGCAGGGAAAACAAAACTTCAAGCTTGTTGACCAGGTCGACGAACGGCATCGCTGCCAATTTGTCAATCTCAGTTATGAAATCATGAGGCAAAGCAGCGTCCATTTGCTCACGACTCATTATCAACTGTGTGGCAATGGTGTCGTCATGGAGTATATATTTGTGATAAGTCCTGACCAATTCGGCACGTGCCACCTCATCATCGTTATGAGCTATAAGTCGCAATGCTGTGATTATAATGTTGACGGCTTGTGAACTGTCGAGCCGGAAGGCCTCGTCGGAAACCAGGCGTACATCTTTCAGTCTCTCGTCGTTTGCAAATGCGTCCGCAATATCAGGAATGTCTTTGTTCACTCTGACAAGAATGGCAATGTCATCAGCGGATATTCGGTGGTTAAGCATGTCGATAACCGCATCCAATGTTTCAGACAAAACATTGTTGCGGTAATCCAATGATGGCAGAAGTTTTATGGTTACGCTGCCGCGTGTCTCCTTCTTAGTAGTTTCCTGACATACATCATCGTATGCCGTTGAGAGTTGGGAAGTACGTTCTTCGGTTAGTCCGTCGTTCGCAAGACGATTGCATTCGTACTCAACCGCATGGGTAAAGAACGTGTTGTTGAACTTGACGATGCGCTTTTCGGAGCGATAATTCTTCGAAAGAGTCATGACATCGATGTTATCCGATGATATTCCTCCGTTGTATTTGCTGGACGATGGGGTTCCGGTTTTGTCCTTCAACGCAAGATTATTTATTATTTTCCAGTCGCCTCCACGCCATCTGTAAATGCTTTGCTTGACGTCGCCAACTATTAGGTCATGGCTTCCCTGCTGGCTAATGCAGTCGGCAAGGAGAATCTTGAAGTTGTTCCATTGCACGGTACTTGTGTCCTGGAACTCATCAATCATAATGTGTTTCAGCCTTGCGCCAATCTTCTCATAGATGAAAGGAGCATCCTGACCTTCAATTATTCCGCTTAGAAGGGTCTGTGTCTCGCTCAACGGAAAGCGTCCGGCATCGTGATTGAGACTGTCGACGGCATTACCGATGGAGCGTAACAACCTTAACTGAGATAAATGACGCAACGTTAGCCGAGCGCTTTGGTATCGGTTCCAATTGTCATGCCTTGCCTCTTCCATTTCTCCTAACATGCGGCACAGTCGCGCTTCGGCAAGACTCGTCAACTTTTGGGCTTCTGACGTCCCTTTCTTTGCCCACTTCTTCGGGTCGTCAATTGCCGACTGGATGCGCTTTCCAGTAGGACTTCCGTCGAAATTGCCATCTGCAACCCGTTTAATAGTCATGAAAATGCTCCCCTTGTAACCGTATGGGAAGAGCAGAGCGTCGGCAAGTCCGTTATCTTCAAGTATATTTATAATTCGTTGGGCAGGCTCAATGATGTTTTTCTTAGCTATCTCCCTCTGCTTTATAAGTTTCGAAGTGAAATCCGGGAAGAAAGTTGGCATGGAGAGTTTTGCGTCAATTTCGCGTCTGCTTTCTTTATAGAAGTCGCGGAATATGTTGTTTCCGAACTCTTTTATCTGGCCAATGACATTCCAACTCTTGTTGTCGTCAATGTTTGTGTTTATATAGTCACTAATCCATTTCAGTTCTTTGCTGTCAATCGAAAGGTTTTGTATCATGTCGTCAACAGCCGTATCCTCAACTTCCTTATCGTTAAGGCTGACGCGAAGGTTTGCCGACAAGTCTAGTTCTCTTGCAAGATTACGCAATACACGCTGAAAGAACGTGTCTATAGTTTGCACTTGAAAGTCCTGATAGTGGTGAAGCAGCAATGCCAGTGCTTTGCGCGTGCGAGTCCTAATGACATCTTCGTCGTCAATACCCGTAGTCTTCTTTATTGCTTCAAGGTAAGTCTGAGAGCTGCTAGAGTTGATGGCAATGCCATAAAGTTGAGAAAGAATGCGGTTTTTCATTTCCGCCGTGGCCTTGTTAGTAAAGGTGACGGCAAGGATTTCCCTATAGGCATCGGGCTTTCTGACAAGCAAACTGATGTACTCGACAGCCAAAGTAAATGTCTTCCCGGAACCTGCGGATGCCTTATAAATGGTTAATGGATGCATATTTTACAGCAGAGTGGTGGATTAAGAGAATATTAAGAAAGGATGTTAAACAAACAATGGGGTGACGGACGGCTTACTGTCATCCAATCATCCCATTGCATTTCAATTATTGTGACCCCAATATTGGGGCGAGTTTTTACAGGATTGTCTTGACAGCCTCAAGCATTCCCTTCTCCTGAATGAGGTCAAGGTCAGCCTTGACAAGTTCAGTAAGACCAGGAATCTCATTGAGGTTCTGCTTGCTTTCCTTCCAAATGACATCGGTAGCACCGAGTACGCCTTCTGCAATCTTCTGTGTATCGCCTGTTGACCAAAGCTCTTTGAGCAGGTCCATAATCTTCGGATCGTCGTTAGGAACAATAGGAGTACCGTCTGCGCGCTTACCTCCCTTGTAATAAGTTATGATTGCTGCGAGACCGAATACAAGTCCCTGAGGCAGTTCACCCTTGCGCTTCAGATATGTCTTTACACCTGGCAGGTCACGTGTCTCGTACTTCGGGAAACTGTTCAGCATGATGCTCGTTACCTGATGGTCAACAAACGGGTTCTCAAAGCGCTCGAGAACGTCAGAGGCGAACTTCTGCAATTCGTCCATCGGGAGGTCAAGAGTCTGCATGAGCTCATCGAACTGTACCTTGTGGATGTACTTTCCGATAACAGGATGCTCACATGCGTCACGTACAATGTTGACTCCGCTGAGGAATGCAACAGGTGACAGAACGGTGTGAGGACCGTTCAGCAATGTAACCTTACGTGCATGGTATGGCTTTTCATTGTCGGTGATGAGCACGTGGAGACCTGCCTTGTCAGCAGGGAACTCTTCCTTCATCTGCTCGATAGTCATATTCTCAGCCTTCTCGATAACCCAGAGGTGGAAGCTCTCAGCCTTTACGACGAGATTATCCTTGTAACCAATCTTCTGCTGGATTTCCTTGATGGTGTCACGAGGGAAGCCCGGTACGATACGGTCTACCAAAGTAGCACATACGTAGCAGTTGTCGGTGAACCACTTCTTGAAGCCTTCGTAGTCCTCACCTAAGTCATTCTTCCACAGTTCGATGTATTGATAGATGCATTCCTTAAGGTGATGGCCGTTGAGGAAGATAAGCTCACAAGGCATAAGTATCATACCCTTGGTCGGGTCACCGTTGAAATACTTGTAACGGTGGAACAGCAGCTGTACCAGCTTGCCTGGATAAGAAGCTGCAGGAGCATCGGTGAACTTGCACTTGTCATCGAAGTTGATACCAGCCTCAGTGGTATTGGAAATTATGAAACGCATTTCCGGCTGCTCAGCAAGAGCCATGAAAGCCTGATTCTGCGTGTATGGGTTCAGAGCACGGCTGATAACGTCAATACGTGTGAGAGTATTGACAGGCTGTCCGTTCTCCTTACCCTGCAGGTTTACATGGTAAAGGCAATCCTGACCGTTAAGCCAGTCAACCATTCCGCGTTCAATCGGCTGAACGACAACTACACTTGAGTTGAAGTTTGTCTTTTGATCCATGTTGTAGATAATCCAATCTACGAAAGCACGGAGGAAGTTGCCCTCACCAAACTGAATAATTCTTTCAGGCATTACGCTCTTTGGAGCGGTGCGCTTGTTTAAAGATTTGAGTTCTGACATAATTTTGTTAGCAATAGTTTTTTGTTTGTTTTACTGTCTGCAAAATTAGCAAATATCTTTGACATTCGTCCGAATTATAAGTATAAAAAAACGTAAACGTTTGAGCATGTCGCGTTTTTTAAAATGTCTTAACTATAAGGACGCCATCTCGTTCTTTACTTGCTGACATGAAGCTTCAGCTGTCTTTCGGCCCTTTCCAAATCAGCCGGTGTATCAATGCCGACCGTTTCGATGTTGGTGAGCGCAACTTTAATGTGATATCCGTTATACAACCACCTGAGCTGTTCAAGACTTTCAGCCTTTTCTATAGGCGATTGCGGCAGGGCAGTAATCTGTTTCAGTACTTCCGAACGATAGGCATAGAGTCCGAGATGCTTGAGATATGGATAATGTTCCAACCACTCTTGCTCGTCAACGCCACGTACATAAGGAATGACAGAGCGAGAGAAGTAAAGGGCATAGCTATTCTTATCGACTATAATCTTGGGAGAATTAGGATTCTTAACAGCCTCTATGCTTTCAAAAGGCTTGCCCAATGTCGCTATTTCAGTTACCGGGTCGTCGAAGCATTCCATAACTGATGTTATCTGTTCTGGACTTATAAACGGCTCATCACCTTGTATATTTATAACCACGGGAGCGTTAATGCCAGCCTTGGTGTAAGCCTCCCAAACCCTGTCAGTGCCACTTTTATGGTCAGCGCGGGTCATAATGGCATTCCCGCCAAAAGCTTTGACGGCAGTAAAGATTCGCTCGTCGTCGGTTGCCACACAGACATTATCAAGCACAGAAGCAGCTTGTGTGTACACTCGCTCAATAACAGTCTTACCGCCCAGCATCGCCAAAGGCTTGCCCGGGAAGCGGGTAGAGGCGTAGCGTGCAGGTATTATTCCAATAAAATCACTCTTGTTCATTCCTATCTTTTGAATGCTATAATATAAATAATGTGTAATAATTCCGCAGGCAACAAATAACGCAGTCATCTCTGTATATCAATGTGCCTTTAACGGGAAAGATATTATTTGGCAAAGTTATGTAAAAATATTCTAAAAGCATTGTGTTTAGGCAAATAATTTGTAACTTTGTAGACATAAAATCAATTATTAACTCAAAGTTGAAAAAAGTCCTTTTCGCTATATTCTTTACCTTCCTAGCTTTGACAATCAAAGCTCAGGAAATTGTAGTAGGTACTTGCCGTACTTCTGACGGTGGCACTTACACAGGTGAAATATTCAAGGGGAAACCTTGGGGCAAAGGAAAGGCAAAATACAAGAACGGAGATACATACGAGGGACAGTTCGAAAAAGGACGCAGACAGGGTAGGGGAGTGTACACCTTCACTGACGGCGAGAAGTACGACGGGCAATGGTTTCAGGACCAGCAGCACGGTTTAGGTACCTACTACTTTAAGAACGGCAACCGTTATGAGGGTCTTTGGTACAAGGACTTCCAGCAGGGACATGGCAAGATGATATATTCCAACGGCGATGTATACGACGGAAGCTGGAAAGCCGATAGGCGCGAAGGACAGGGACGATATACATTTGCCTCCGGGGCCTACTACGATGGTCAATGGCTGAATGACAAAAAGAACGGAAAAGGTGTCTTCGACTGGGGCGACGGCTCAAAGTATGACGGCGATTTCGTAAACAATATGCGCTCAGGACACGGCATTTACTATTTTCCTTCGGGTGATTCGTATAACGGTGATTGGAAGAATGACTCTGAAGACGGCAAAGGAATATACACGTTTGCTAACGGAGACATATACGAAGGAGACTATGTTGCTGGCGAAAGAACGGGCGACGGTCTTTTCAAATACAGCAACGGCGACACTTATTCGGGTCATTTCCTTGAGGGAAAGCGCAACGGCATGGGCACAATGTCATGGAAAAACGGAGACGTTTACGTAGGACAGTGGGATGCCGACAAGCAAAACGGTCAGGGAAAGTTGACCAAACGCAATGGAGACGTGTTCGACGGACAGTTCCGTAACGGACGAATTGAAGGTCTGGTGATAATCCACTATGCCGACGGGAGCAAGTTCCGTGGCACCTACCATAATGGACAGCGAAACGGACAAGCGATAGAGGAGACTAAGGACGGCAAAAGATTCGAAGGCTTCTACCGTGATGACCAACGCGACGGTAAGTTCGTCGAGCGCGACCAGAATGGAAATATAACAGCACATGGACACTACGATGATGGTGTCCGTCACGAAGAATAATACTTTAAAACAAAACAGCTATGATAGTAGACACTTTAGACAACCTTGAGAAGTATGCAGCTCTGAACCCATTGTTCCCTGCAGTAGTTAAGTTTATTAAAGAAAACGACCTCAATAAACTTGAAGCCGGCAAGCATTACATCAAGGACAAGGACCTCTTCGTAAACATTACTACAGCCACAGGCAAGACTAAAGAAGAGGCAACGTACGAAACTCACCGCAACATGCTTGACATTCAGATTCCGCTTTCTGCTCCTGAGACATACGGATACATGCCTTTGAAGGACATGCCGGAAGCAGAATACAATGATGTTAAGGATGTAACGAAGTACCCTGGACTTGTCGGCGGCTCATACGTTAAGTGCAATCCGGGGGAATTCGCTATTTTCTTCCCGCAGGACGGACACCAGCCATGCATCGGTGATGGCGAGATTCACAAGGCAATCTTCAAGGTAAGAGTATAAAAGCGTAAAAGCTTTTGCTCCATAATAAGCAGTTGTAATATAATAACTTCATTATCAACATTATGGCGAATACTAAACGAAAGACTGCTGCTAAGGCAACAGTGAAGAAGCAGAAGGCTCCAGCTCACATCGGAATCGTCAAGAACGATCCGTATCTTGAGCCTTATGAGTCTGCCATCCGTGGTCGTCATGACCATGCATTATGGAAGCTTGGACAACTGACACATAACGGAAAGACAACCCTTTCTGACTTTGCAAGCGGCTACGACTACTACGGCTTGCTCAAGACTCCACGTGGGTGGGTCTTCAGAGAGTGGGCTCCTAACGCCACAGACATATACCTCGTCGGTGATTTCAACGACTGGAAAGAAGACGAAAAGTATCGTTGCAAGCGCATAGAAGGCACCGGCAACTGGGAGTTGAAGCTCTCTGAGAAGAAGATGCATCACGGAGACCTCTACAAAATGCATGTTCATTGGAATGGGGGAGAAGGTGAGCGCATCCCGGCATGGGCACAGCGTGTTGTCCAAGATGATGAAACGAAGATTTTCTCGGCACAAGTCTGGAATCCGGAGAAACCCTACAAGTGGCACCGCAAGAAGTTCAAGGCTCACAAAGACCCGTTGCTCATCTACGAATGCCACATCGGCATGGCTCAGGACGCTGAGAAAGTCGGAACATATACAGAGTTCAAGGACAACGTTCTGCCACGTATTATAAAGGACGGATACAACGCCATTCAGATTATGGCTATCCAGGAGCATCCTTATTATGGCAGTTTCGGCTACCACGTAAGCTCTTTCTTCGCTGCATCGTCGCGCTTCGGAACTCCTGAAGAGCTCAAGGCACTTATCGACGAAGCTCATCGTAATGGCATTGCGGTCATAATGGACATTGTACATTCGCATGCCGTGAAAAATGAAATAGAAGGTTTGGGAAACCTTGCGGGAGACCCTAATCAGTACTTCTATCCCGGCGACAGGCATGAACATCCGGCTTGGGACTCACTCTGCTTTGACTACGGCAAGGACGATGTTATCCATTTCCTGCTCAGCAACTGCAAGTACTGGCTTGAGGAATACCATTTCGACGGATTCCGTTTCGACGGTGTAACGTCAATGCTGTATTACAGTCACGGTCTTGGAGAAGCATTCACCAATTATGGAGACTATTTCAATGGTCATCAGGACGACAACGCCATCTGCTATCTTACTCTTGCCAACCTCCTTATACACGAAATCAATCCCAACGCGATAACCATTGCCGAGGAAGTTTCTGGTATGCCGGGGCTCGCAGCCAAGTTTGAGGACGGCGGATATGGCTTCGACTACCGTATGGCTATGAACATACCTGACTTCTGGATAAAGACTATCAAGGAGAAGAAGGACGAAGACTGGAAGCCTTCAAGCATATTCTGGGAGGTCAAGAACCGCCGTGCCGACGAGAAAACGATATCCTACTGTGAGAGCCACGACCAGGCACTGGTAGGCGATAAGACAATTATCTTCCGCCTGATAGATGCCGATATGTACTGGCACTTCCGCAAAGGCGACGAGAACGAAAACGTCCGCCGTGGCATTGCCTTGCACAAGATGATACGTTTGGTCACCGCAGCTGCCATCAACGGCGGATACCTGAACTTCATGGGCAATGAGTTCGGACACCCGGAGTGGATAGACTTCCCGCGCGAAGGCAACGGATGGAGCTACAAGTATGCACGTCGCCAGTGGGATTTGGTCGACAATCACGACCTGTGCTACCACTATCTCGGCGACTTTGACAAGGAAATGCTCGAAGTTATCAAGAGTGAGAAGAACTTCAACAAGACTCCTGTGCAGGAGATTTGGCACAATGACGGTGACCAAGTACTAGCGTTCATGCGTGGGGATATAATATTCGTATTCAATTTCTCACCGACACGCTCGTTCACCGACTATGGTTTCCTGGTGCCAAAAGGAAGTTACAAGGTTGTTCTCGACACCGATGCAAAGGAGTTTGGTGGCAATGGCTTCAACGATGACACAATGGAGCACCTGACAAACTTCGACCCGCTGTATGAAAAAGACGGCAAGGAGTGGCTCAAACTCTATATTCCGGCACGTTCGGCGATGGCTTTGAGGCTTCAGAGAAAATAGCTGAAGCACCATCGAAGTCATGGATTTACTGTTTTTGAACATAAGAACACATAATGACTAATCGTAATGGCGGCACAAGTTCGTATACAGAAAAGACTTGTGCCGTCGTATTTATAATTTTCTGTTTTGTATATATCTTCTTTTATCAGTCCGACGTTCTTGCAGCTGCACAGCATGTCGCGTCAGGCGGAAAGACAAGATATACACCCTTATTGGGCGCTATTCTCATTACCATAGCGCTAAAACTGCTTCAATCAGGTATTCAAACTGTTTTCAAATTGAAAAACAAATGGTACTGGTTGGGCTATTTTCCGTCTTTCTTAATCCTTGCGGCGTGCACAAATATGCCAGCTACAATAGAGCCAAACTATTCCTTTGAGCCTTGGCTTTGGCTGCTTCCGCTACTTCTTATAGTGTGGTTGGCTGTTGCTATTTTGGTAAAAAGAGGGCAGGGGGAACTCTCTTATCGCGGCAAAGAAGGACTCTTCTCAAGAAAGACAGGAATGAATCTTTTTCTGTTCCTTATCATGATGCTATCTACTTGTCTGATAGGCAATAAGAATAGAACGTTCCACGAACAGATGCACGTCGAATCTTTGATTAGCAGAAGTGAATATAGCGATGCGTGCAAAGCCGCAGACAAGTTTATGAAGGGTAACCATAACATAGTTGTACTGCGTGCCTTCGCACTTGCTCACGAAGGAAATATCGGTGCAGACTTATTCAACTGCGAGATGGTAGGTGTCAATTCTATAAAGCCTAATCAAGTAAATATCTCTACATTGATTGTTAATAAAGGTAAAATGTATGCCGAATACAAGCGCAACGCTGATTGGCAGTTGTGCGAGCTGCTTGTTAACAAGAACATAAACGCATTCCACGACAAGCTCATATCTTTCTACGGATTGCAGGATTTTACGCCGAATACTCAATCCGACGACAAGAACAGTACTGGAACTAAGGCAGACGGCGACAGCAAGAAATCAGCTGACAGTTTGCTGCGAGTCAGCTATAGCAAACTTCCTGAACATTATAAAGAAGCCCTGTCTTTATATGCAAAATTGCATCATATCGCCAGATACAATTCCATAGATGAAGAAAACGCAAAGAAATTTCTTGACTTCATGGCGTCGGACATGTCCCGCAGGCAAAAGGTTTATGGAAAAACGTACTGGTATTTTTACTATACAAAAATTAAATAATCACTGTTATGATAAATAGAACTTTGCGAATTGCAGTCTCATTAATATTGTGTGCAATGTGCATTCTACCCCTTTCAGCTCAGAAAGACACAGTTGTAGTAAGCTTAATAGAGACCTCCGACGTTCATGGACGGTTCTTTCCATACGACTTTATAAACAACAAGAATTCACAAGGGACGCTTTCGAGAGTTCTTACTTACGTCAATCAGGTTCGCAAAGATAATCCCGGCATGGTCGTTCTGCTTGACAACGGTGACATACTTCAGGGTCAACCAATCAACTATTACTATAATTATGAAGACACGACGGCTGAGAATATAGCCGCAAGTGTCGTTAACTTCCTGGGCTACGATGCCGAAACGATTGGCAATCACGATGTTGAGCCGGGCCATAAGGTCTATGATAAATGGATTAAAGAGGTGAAATGCCCGATGCTAGGAGCCAATGTAATTGACACAAGGACAAATAAACCGTATCTGAATCCTTATACCATTATCAAGAAAGGCGATGTACGGATAGTTGTCATAGGCATGCTGACACCGGCAATACCAAATTGGCTGAATGAAAGACAGTGGACCGGACTTCGTTTTGATGATATCGTAAAATCTGCATCATACTGGGTTAATTACGTAAAAAAGAACGAGAAGCCAGACATAATTGTCGGATTGTTCCATTCCGGCTGGGACGGCGGCATCAAGACTGATAATTATAATGAGGATGAAACCCGTGACGTGGCAGAGAAAGTTCCCGGTTTCGACCTTGTTTTCTTCGGTCACGACCACACGCCACACAGAAGTATCGCTATTAATACTGAAGGAAAGGAAGTTCTCTGTCTTGACCCAGCCAACAACGCCATACGTGTGGCACGTGCCGACTTTAAGTTGAAAAGAGGCAAAAATGGCAAATATGAGATAATTGGAAAAGAAGGGAAACTCGTTGATATACGGCAACTTGCAACAGATTCGGCTTACGATGAACACTTCAAAGATGCCATTGAGGAGACGAAAACTTGGGCAAGCAGAAAGATAGGCACATTCCTTAAGCCAATATCCACGCGCGATTGCTATTTCGGGAACTCTGCTTTCAACGACTTTATAATGAATATCCAACTCAAAGTGACGGGCGCCGACATTACATTCAACGCTCCCCTATCCTTTGACGCTAAGATTGACTCCGGCGATGTTACAGTTGCTGACATGTTCAAGTTGTACAAGTATGAAAATGCCCTATACGTAATGAAACTTAAAGGCGAAGAAATACGAAAGCATCTGGAAATGAGCTACGACTTGTGGTGCAACACTATGAAGTCGCCCGACGACCATTTGCTTCTCCTCAAAACCTCGACGAGAGACGACTCACAGCGGATGGGCTTTAAGAACTTGCTGTTCAACTTCGATGCTGCTGCCGGAATAGACTATGTGGTTGACGTTACCAAGCCTGATGGTCAGAAAGTTAAGATATTGAGGATGTCCAACGGTAAGCCTTTCGACGAGAAAGCATGGTACCGTGTGGCTGTAAACAGCTACCGTGGCAATGGCGGCGGCGAACTGTTGACCAAAGGTGCCGGCATTCCAAAGAACAGTCTCGAAAGCCGGATAGTATGGAGAAGCAATCGTGACCAACGCTACTACCTCATTAAGGCCATCGAAGAGATGGTTACTTGCGACCCGCAGCCAAATCACAACTGGAAGTTAGTTCCTGAAGAGTGGACTGTTCCGGCTGCAAAACGAGACAGACTCCTGCTGTTTAAATAAAAAGTTAAATATGAAAAGAATATCGGAATTATCCGAAATAGCCACTAAACATCCATTGCAGGTTCGCCCCTTGTGTGTGCCCGAACGCTTTGCAAAAGCGAATGTAGGATTAAATAGTCGGTCTTTCAGTCAGAACGGGCACCCATAAGGGGCGCCCCTGCAGTAGATGGCATAGATATTTGCAAGATGGCAGATGGTCATAAATGAAAATGCCGGTATCCTGTCAAATTACGACAGAATACCGGTATTTTTGTTGTATGTATCCCCTACCCTTTCGGAAATATATTTACACAAAAACCAAAGCTGAGTTTTTACGCTCCCAAAGGCCAGCTTTCGTGATGCAAAAGGGCACCTTTCGGCCTCCCAAAGCTTAGCTTTTGCAAGTCCAAAGGTGCCCTTTTTCGTGGCCGTTGACTATCAACGAGTTACAAAGATATTAATGGCAGGATGCCAGTTGTAAAAATATTGACAGTCAATGATTATTCTTATGGTTATCTGATGCACAGTGCACAGATTTATTTCTGCATGTCTATGACTATCTGCATCAGTTCCTTGCCGAGTTTGTCGGCTTCTTCCATGGTGTGAGCCTCACTGTAAACGCGGATGATAGGTTCAGTGTTGCTCTTGCGGAGATGCACCCATTTGTCAGGGAAGTCGAGTTTTACGCCATCAATATCAGTGACTTGCACATCCTTTTCATTGCCGTAGCGTTCCTTGACCTGCTTAAGGATTGCGTCAACATCGGTTGTCGGTGTCAGGTCAATACGGTTCTTGGCAATGTAATATTCAGGGAATGTCTTGCGAAGCTCCGATGCCTTGATTCCCTTTTCTGCCAGAGAAGAAAGGAACAGAGCAATGCCGACGAGGGCGTCACGGCCGTAGTGACTCTCAGGGTATATGACTCCGCCATTTCCTTCACCACCGATAACGGCTCCGACTTCCTTCATCTTTGTCGTCACATTGACCTCGCCGACGGCAGCAGCATAGTATTTGCAACCATGTTTCTCAGTTACATCGCGCAGAGCACGTGTGGAACTGAGGTTCGAAACGGTAGACCCCTTGACGTGGTCGAGAATGTAGTCGGCGACAGTTACAAGCGTATACTCTTCGCCATACATCTTTCCATCTTCCTGAATGAATGCAAGACGGTCGACATCAGGGTCAACTACAATTCCCAAATCGTATTTGCCGCTCTTCATCTCACCCATTATGCCACCAAGATTCTTCTCAAGTGGCTCCGGATTGTGGGCAAAATCGCCGTTAGCCTCTCCGTTCAGGAATTTGTATTCTACGTGAAGCTCATCCAAAAGCTGTGGTAGTATGATACCGCCTACAGAGTTTATCGAGTCGACAAGCACCTTGAAATGAGCGTTCCGTATTGCTGTCAAATCGACAAGGCTCAGCGATGTGACTGCCTCGACATGACGGCGGTTGTAAGAATCATCCTTAGTGTAGGAGCCAAGGTCATCAACCTCAGCATAGTTGAAGTCGGCTTTATCGGCAATAGCAAGTACTTCGTTTCCGTCATCCTTAGTAAGGAACTCACCATCGCTGTTCAGCAGCTTCAGTGCATTCCAATGACGGGGATTGTGACTAGCTGTGATGATGATACCACCATCGGCTCCGCTCATGCGGACGGCAAGCTCTGTTGTCGGTGTTGTGGCAAGGCCGATGTCAAGGACGTCAGCGCCCATGCCCATCAGAGTACCGCAAACGACATTGCGGACCATCGGACCCGATATTCTCGCGTCCCTTCCGACGACAATCTTTATCTTCTTCTCTGCCCTACCCTTCTTGATGAATGTGGCATAAGCAGAAACAAACTTAACAATATCAAGCGGATTAAGCGTATCGCCTGTATGTCCGCCGATAGTTCCGCGTATTCCGGATATTGATTTTATAAGTGTCATGATTTATATTTTTGTATGTTTTCTATCTTCCTCTTTCGTATGTAATCTCGTAAAAGCAAGGATACACGGCTGTTGTCGCATTTGCCTGACCCTGAGCAGAAGGCACGATTAGGCGCACCTTGGCAAGCTGGTCCGTCGGCGACGATGGTCTGCCGATTTTTATATAAGCCAATGGGATGAGCCAGCCCGACGGTACTGCTGTTCCAGAGCCTGTAGAACCGTACATGCTGTACATAACGCTGGATGTAGCGTCGAAGTATCCTGAGTATGTTCCACTTGTGTTCGTAACCGTCATCTTGTCGACAATAGCCTGATAGTACAACAGATTATTGGAACTCTGAACTGTATCCGGGTTGCTCAGAAGGTTGTATTCGTCGTAGCGGCAAAGTATGCGTAAGGTCTCGCCACGCTTGATTTTCTCTCCGCATCCCTTGTTGACAATCTGCATGTAGACGCCGGTATTGTTGAAGTAAACGTACTCGTTGCGTGCTGTATCAGTGACGGTATCCTGCGCATAGAACTGCGATTCGGTTATGACATTGATGCCATGACGTGACACAAACTGGTTTACGGCAGCCTTCTCGCGGTCGAGCTGCTTTGCGTAAGTTTCCTCGTCGCTGCACGAAACAATGACGACGGAGAAGGCGGCAAGCCATAATATCAGTATTGCTCTTAGTTTTCCCATATCTTGTATCTGTTTATATATTCTACTTTAGTTCGTCCTTGAATGCGATGATGGCGCGAAGTGCCGTCTGCTCGGCTTCTTCCATAGAACAATAGAGTTGCCCTCCCGCTGCGTCATCGTGCCCGCCGCCGTTGAAGAAACGTTCTGCAACCTTGCGGCAATGGAAACCACATGACGAACGCAAGCTGACAAACACGTGGTTTGGTTTGTCCCTATCCTCGCGCAGGGAGATAGACAGCTTGTGCCCTTTCATGGTTAGCGGTATGTTGACGACGCCCTCCAAGTCTCCCTTTATGAAATGATAGTCGTGCATTTCCTTCTTCGTAACGGAGAAATAGGAAGCGTGGAGAGAGTCGACGATATGCAATTTATTCAGAATAATGTACGACCTGAGCTTCAAAGCCCAAGCGCTGTAGTTGTGAAATACCTTGTTGTAGATGTAGTCTTTGTCTATGTTCTTCTTTATAAGCTCAGATATTATGACATAGACGTCGCAGCGGTTGCTGTTGTAAGTGAACCCGCCGGTATCAGTCATCATACCACAATAAATGCAAACGGCAATGTCGTGGGTGATGGCATCAGTTCCACTCATCTGCTTTATGAACTTGAAGATAAGCTCACAGGTACTCGTCGCCTCGGGATGAGACGCTGAGACAATAGTTGGAACGGTGGGGTTCTCGTGATGGTCTATAAGGATTTTGGGTGCCGTGGATGCCTCGAGGGATGATTGCATCTCTTCGACACGGCTCAGTTGGTTATAATCGAGACAGAAAACAAGCTCTGCCGACTTTATGATATCTTCTGCTTCATCTTTCCTTTTGCTATAGTTGACAACGGATTTATAGCCTGGAAGCCAGTGGAGAAAGTCGGGACAGGCATCCGGAATAACGAGCGTCGCATGCTTTCCGAGCGACTGTAAATACTGTTTCAGCGCTAACCCGGAACCCATAGCGTCACCGTCAGGTGATTTATGGACAGTGATAAGAATGTTGTTGACAGAAGACAGTGTGTCATTAACTATGGCACACTGCTCTTCTGTCAATAAGTTTATGCTCGAATCCCTATTTTCAGACATTTGAGTTGGTTTAGAATAATTTTGATGGATATACTCCCTCGTCGACAAGCTTTTGTATCTTGGCAACTACTCCTGGGCGATCGGCGGAATAAGTGACGCCAAACCACTTGCTCGTAGTGTCGAGAACCTTTACTGTTGCGGTACCTGAGTTGATGAGCTTGTTGACGACCCAAGGGATAAGATATTCTGCCTTAGGGTTGACTTTGGTCTCCGGCGACTCGAGGAACTCGGTGAAGAACTTGTCGCTATATTCGAAATAGTCGGGTGTGAAGCCCCAAACATTCATACTGACAGGGGTCGTATCGGCTACGGTTACCCACTTGTCACCGTCCTTATACTGTACTTCTCCGTTGTGACGCTCTATCTCTGTGCGCTCAACGACAGTCGTCAGGTTCTCGTTGGCGTCAGTTGAGCAGATACCACGGCTGACAGAACCGTTCTCGCTCAGTGTGTTGCCAACTCTGAAACCTACCATTGCGTACTTGTTCTTGCTGCCCTCTGGAAGCTCCGAGAGGAACTTTCCGATGACACGGAAGCAGTCGCGATTGTAGAAATCATCGCAGTTGATAACGCAGAAAGGCTCTTTGATAACGTCCTTTGCCATCAACACGGCGTGGTTGGTACCCCATGGCTTTGTACGACCTTCAGGAACGGAGAACCCTTCAGGAAGTTTATCAAGGCTTTGGAAGCACAACTCTGCCGGAATATGTCCCTCGTATTTTGACAATACCTGCTTGCGGAACTGGTCTTCGAAGTCGTGACGTATGACAAAGACTATCTTTCCGAATCCCGCCTGTATAGCGTCATAAATGGAATAATCCATAATAGTCTCACCGTTAGGGCCTAGTCCGTCGAGTTGCTTTAACCCACCGTAGCGGCTTCCCATACCTGCTGCAAGAAGTAATAAAGTTGGTTTCATAAGTGATGTACAATAAATAATGTGTTATTCTTTTTTCTTTAACCTGCTTTTAGGCTCATTTGCCACAAGCATTTTGCAAAGGTAATAAAAAGATTGGACTTATCTTATCAATCAACTCATATTTAATTGATTTTAAGTAACGGCTTCCGCATAGTCCAATTAGAATGGAAGACCGATGGCAAGGTGAAGGGTCTGGGCATCCTTAAAGCTGTCGACGTTGTAGAATCCGGTCTTGTCGGCATACGGAACATGCAGTCCTATGCCCCAGTCGACACGCAGAATGAAGTAGCCCAGGTCATATCTGAGACCGACACCGGTTCCCAATGCCATTTCACGAAACATGTTCTTAAACTGGAATTTGCCTCCTTCACGCACCACACCGTCCTCAGGATTGTCGTCGTGAAGTGTCCAAACGTTACCCGCATCGAGGAAAACGGCACCGTAGAGGTTGCCGACGATATGCGGACGGAACTCCAAATTGGCGAGCAACTTTATGTCACCGGTCTGCTCAACGTAAGAGAAGTTACGGTCGGCAGAGCGGTATTTGCCCGGTCCGATGCTTCTTATGTTGAATGCGCGGATACTGTTGGCACCACCAACATAGAACTGCTCGGAGTACGGAGCTACACGGCTGTTACCGTATGTGTAGATTACTCCGGCGTTGAAGTGCGCTGCTATGGAGTTCTTCTCTGACAGTTGCCAAAGCTTTGTGAAGTTTGTCTCGACCTTGAAGAACTGCGCGTACGGATTCTTGAACATCGTCTTGTTCTTCTCGCTCCACTTGTCGCCGCCTATCATATAGCCCAATGACAGCAGGTTTGCTGACTCGCTGATAGTCGTCCACCATATAACGGGATTGCGATAAGTAGCCGGCGACTTGTAAGTGTATGAGAAACTAGCCTTCGGAATGAACTGGTCAGCCATTGATGTACGAAGGTATGGCATTGAGTCTTCCATCTGCTTGAACCTCTCAGTACGGCTTTGCATATACTCGTATGTAAGGATGAGCGGACTGAAACTAAACTTTTTCGATTCAGAAGTTTTCCAGTCGTATGTCAACTCTCCCGAAACGACATGCCGTTTGAAGAAATCGGCACGGTTGACAATGTCCATTGATGCCTTCAACGTTGTCAAAGGGGTTTCGTCGAAAGTACGTGGACGTCTGCGACGACGCATCTTTACGGGTTTTCCTTCTTCCTGTCTGCGACGCATTCGCTCAATCCTTTTGCGGATAGGGACGCGGAATGGATTTACTATTCTCGGGAAATCGAGACTAGCTTCGGCACCGTATTCGTAGGAGTTGACCTTCGAACTGCTTCCTTCAGCACGATGGCCGGTCTGCCATTCGTAAGAGCCATGCAAGCGAATGTTCAGCAGTTCGCCCGCACGGAAGGCATTGCGCTTCGTCATACCGACTATTACCTCTGGTCCGTACTTTCCGCTTGTCTTGCCTTTTCCGTATGCTTCGATGTAGAAATCGTAGGGCTTGTCGAGCGTAAGGTCCACATTCATGTCCAAAGTGTCGCAATCCGGGGTCGAGTCATGGGGTGTAAAGCTGAACCGGGAACTAGTGAAAAGCCCCGTGGCGTTTATCTTCTTTTGTGAAATCTCATCCTTCAGAGCTGAGTATAAGTCGCCATGACGAAGTTGCAAGTCGGCCAATACGACTCCCATACGTAGGGGCGGCTTGCGTCCGTTGAAGTTTAATGCATAGTGACGGAAGTGCCTTGAGTTGTTGAGTTGTTCGAAAACCTGCTTCCGGAAGTTTACGGTGACGTTGCCGATGTACCACTTCCGCATTACATTGTCAGCAAGACTGTCAGCCATTTGCAACCTTATCTTCACCTTGCCGGGCTCCGCTATCGTGTCAGCCATGTACACTGCGTTACCCCGTTCGTAATAATAGTAACCGTTATTGCGGAACAATGAGGCTATCCTACGGCGTTCTTTCTCTAGGCTTTCGATGTTGAATGGGTCACCGTCGTGTATCTCTGCATTCGCAGAATCAGACTTAATGAGACTGTCAGCGGCAACTGGGAAACCGGCATAAGCCAGTGAATCGAGGCGCCACAGTGGTCCCATGTCGACTGTATACTGCATTTTCATCTTCTTGGGGTTCTTCTGCGGCAACAACTGATAGTCCACTTTGCCATGGAAGTAGCCACGTTTAGCAAGCGTGCCTTCGCCCACTGACTTGTGAAGCTCTGGATTGGCGTAACTCAGAAGCACTGGTTGTGAGCCAAAACTCCTTACCATCCAGCGGCTGAAGGCTGTGTTATGAGGATTGAAGGCGTTCCATATCCACAGTCCGACGGGAAACGGCGAACGTAAGGAAGGGCTTCCCAGAATGGACGCATTAGGTTTCGTGGCGAGCACGACGTCCATCTCCTCCTTTGTGGAACGGAAGTGGGCGTTGTCCTCATAGTCAACATATTTGGTCGGTTTCATGCCCGTATACAACTGCTCACCTTCCGGAATGCCGCTCGTTGTGGAACATGCGGCAGCAATGAAGCATGCGGACAGCAATATTATAAATATGTATAGCCTATTTATTTTCATTGGTCTTGAATCTTATTAGGGTATCCCGCCGCTCATTGAAAGCTGGCATTTCCTCCTTCTTAGACTTGAAACGGAAGATATCTTTGAAGTGTTGCAGCTTGCGTCGCCACATGAAACCGGCTCCGAACTCACTAATGTCGCCTTCGAGCCAGTCATAAGCCTGACGGTCGTAGTACAACTTCAAGTATTGAGTCTCATTCTGATTCAAACGGTATTCCAAAGAGAAATTGTCGAAATATGCACCATTCTCATTGCTGTTGTCTGCTCCGGTCGACACCCGTCCGCCCATTGAAATGCGCAAGCGGTTGTTCCATAGTCTCTTCGAGAAGTTGAATGTGTAGTCCGTATGCAGACCTCCATGTGAGTCGGTGGTGCTCTCCATGTTAGCGCTTATGTCCAATCCCATTGTGTTCAGGGCACGTCCTGTGACGGAGTTTATCTGATTTTGCAGGAAGTTTGCAAGTGTACTGCTCATCGCATAGTTACCTCCCTTGCCATCGCTGATGTACATTCCCGATGCAAGCAACGTCACTGCAATCTTCCCACGCTCCTCTGCACTCTTTGTATTAAGTTCACTTTGCGCCTCAGTATCGTCCGGCGCCGTAACGATAAACTCTACCGTCGGCTTCGACAAAGTATTAGTCAGTTGCACTCCGGTATTGAATGTCACCATACGATCACTGCCGCCGGGACTGCTGTAATTAGCTTTGACATCCTCGGTTGCCGTTATACTCAGCGTCGGATTTGTCGGTTCACCCGTGAACTCAATGTAACTGCCTTCCTGAATGTTGAAGGTACGGAGCGGAATCATATCCAACGAGTACTTCATCTGGCCCGAATTCAGAGTGTATCTGCCGTTTAGCGTCAAATCGTTCGTCGGGTCATAATGCAGTGTAAGGTCTCCTCCGCCAATGAGGTCGATGTAATTGGTGTGCTCTGTGTTAAGTGCGCAGACAACATGAGCTTGTTCGTCGATACCCAGACTGAGGTCCATTTGGAAGCCCCTGATACTCGGGCGCACCACAACATCTGGCGTACTGTCGTTGAAATTAGTGAATTTAACGAGCCCATCAGTACCATCGTCAGTCGACAACGGCGTGTCCCGCATCACATAAGTCATGTCGGTATTACCCAGCAGGTCAAGTCTGCCACCCATCCGAAGGTTGTCAAGGTAGCCTCTCATGCCTCCCACGAAGTTGACAAAAGCTTTGCCATAAATCGTTGAACGAGGATTCTCCTTCGCATCGATAATTTCGAAGTTCTCAGCCATCATCCTTGTGTCCAGATACATATTGTTCGGGTTGCGGAAATCAAGGTATCCATTGATGCGAAGCGGCTGCGAATTGTTGGCGAACATTTCGAAATCGTCAAACAGAAGTTTACTGTTATCGATGGTGACGGGCTCATCCGCGAACCGCATCTGTATTCCGTAAGGCTCGCTGAATATATAGGAAGAGTCGAGGTTGAGCTTTCCGTTGATATCAAGGTTGTTCAATGGCCCCTTTATAGTCACGTTACCCATGCCGTATCCGCTTAGTCCAATAATCTTATCAGGTACGAATCCATTAATGAAACTCAGCGGGAACTTATCCAGCGACATATTGGCATCAAGATTGCCGTTGCCCTTGCTGTCGTAAGTACCTGTCAGTTGCCCAACGTCGAGGTCATTCTGTGAGATTATGGCATCGACATAATGCGTTCCGTCCTCTTGTGGCATGTAAACCATATTGACACCAACATTACCCATAGGGCAATCCTCATACGTCATGTTCTGCACACTCATGTCACTCGAAACGGTAAGGTCCTTAGCCGTCTGAACCACATGGTAGTCGCCGTTAAGTACACCGCTGATATTCGGAGCGAACGGAAGCACGGTGAGCAACTTGCCCAGTTCGAAGTTGTTCATACTGAGAGTGATATTCTGAAGCGACGTCGTATCCTCGTCATCGGTATATATCTGCGCAGCCGCACCATCCTTGGCGAGCAGCCGCATGTCAGCCGACACACGCTTGTCATGCCCTATATAGACATAGTTAGAGTCGTTTACGGCAAAGTCTTTATATCCTATTATGGAATGAGGTGATATGACTGACAACATAATACCATCTCCGTGCATCGCCGCCTGTAAGCCCATGTCGAGCGCTTTCTTATCTTTGCTGTCCCGGATGGTAGCGTTTGCGATGATACCCTTTTCGAAGAAGGTTCCGTTAATTGTCCCTTTGTACGGGTAAGCATTGTCGACATTGTTCAAGAGGGCAACGTCGTACTTCAACTTGTTATCCTCTGTCTTCAATGCCACATTGAGTTCGTCAACCGTTATGCTGTCGTTGTATACAAGGGAGTCCATAGCCACGGTTCCGTTAAGACCGTTTACGGCAGAAGAACACAAATCGATGTCAGCGTTCTTGAACTTATATCCATTCTTGGCGAGTATACTTGCGAGAATGTTATCGCCTCCGCTGTTGAGCACAAGGTGCGCATTTGGCAACAATGCCATTATCGCAGGCTGGTCGATTCGCTTGTTGGTAATTTGCGAAGTGACCTCCTTAATAATCTTGTCAACACTCTTCAATACCATCTTATATGAGCCGCCGGCATCAGCCAACAGTTTGAAGTCACCTCCGGCAATGTCCACATGCGTTGAGGCCTTTGACATATTGACACCGATATTCATTCTTCCCGGAGCGTATTCGCCCGTCTCATCGTTTACAAGAAGGTCGTCAACGTATCCGTCGGCATAATAGAATTCGTCCAAATCGGACTTAAATGCCAATGCCGTTCTCAAGCTCGTGGTAAACGGCTTGTCCGTAACTCCAAGTTGATACAAGTCAGCATAACCGACATTGCCGGATATATTGCCTTGCACATTGTTGCCAGACAGCTTTGCGTTGATGGCAGCATTGCCATTCAAAAGTCTTATATTCAGACCATTATGCCTCTCTATTAAACTAAGTTCGCTAATCGTTCCGTCAACAGAATGATGCTTCTTCAAATCTGACGATACGTCTAAGTCAGCCACAGTGGATAATACATATGGCTTATCAACTACACCGAGAGCCTTCAAGTCGGCTTTGTCAATCTCGCCGGCAACATGCCCTGAGAGCAGCTTACCTCTCAGTCCGCCATTGACTTTAACATCACCAGCAAGCAATACTGATGTGTTCCGCCTTCTCGTTTGTCTAAGACTGACATTATGCAGATAACCGTTGGCATGATAGTAGTTCTTCAAGTCAGACTTGATGTTAAGCGAAGGACGAACTGTCAGCAGCCAATTCTTATTGACAAAGCCCAACGTCCGCATATTGGCTGAGGCTATATTACCAGTCAGATTGACATCGATGAGCCCCTTACGAACCTTTCCTCTGACACGCGAATAGCCGTTCAGCATTCCGTTCCGTGAATTGACGTAAGCCACGACATTACCGTTAGACATTCTGACGTTGCCCTTAACATTGTCAAGGATATAGTTCTGATACCTGAATTTACGGATATTTACATCCGCTTCGGCCTTCGCCTTGCCTGCAAGGAAGTCCGTTCCGAGTCCTTTGGCATATACTTTTCCACTGATAACACCAATGTGCTGTGTAGGCAGGAAGCCTTTTACGTTGAAGCCATAAGCATCGGCGTCAACCAGATACTGCTCTTTCCTTGTATCGTAGAAGCCCCGCAACTTCATGGACCCTTTCCCGTACAGTGCCGTTATCAGAGCTTCATACCTCGACGGCATGACTTTGACGAAGCCGCTTGCCGTTATTCCACTCGGTATTCTCAGCATTTTAGCCGTCGATGGAGGCATAAACTTACTCAGGAAGCGCATGTTCCGCGTCTTCAACTTCATCCTTGTGCTTAAAGTAAGATGCTTGGTATCCATCAGGTTGGTAACATAGCCATTTCCCCAGACCGTGAATGCCGATGGATAACTTACCATCAGATTACGGAAGTTGAGGTATTTCATGTTACCATATACACGCCCTTTCAAGTTGATGGATTCTTGTGGAAGAACCGAAAGGTATTTCTTATCGACAGAATAAAGGAACGGATTCAAGTCGCTGACACCGATTTTGCCTTTCACATTAGCAAAGAACTTACCGGGATTGGTATCGGCAAAGGCATCCTTATCCATCCAGAACTTACCCGAAATGTCAGTCATTGGCATCTTGACGTGCAAGTCCGACAATCGTATCTGTCTGTCATTCATCAGGAAATGAGCAGCGAGCCCATCCAGCCGGAGCCCACTATGCTCCTTGAAGTTGGCGGCCCGCACCATCAGACTTAACGCTTCCTTGCTGTACGAGAAGGAATCGACGCCGAGGTTAACATCGCTGAAGGCCAAATGATTGCTGTCGAAGCCACGCTTGGCTCGTGGTTCATAATTCATATCATAGCTTAGTGAACCACCATGCCAGTCCATTGCCTCCACGTTATATATATTGTCATGCAACAGAAGGTCGACATTGTTGGCTACAGCCATGTGGAAATCGGCATTGACACTCATCGTATCACCAGGCAAATGCAGTCCGAAGGCAGTCTGGGAAAGGCTAACCTTGCCTATCTTTATCTTCCACAAGGTCTTGCTAGACGTGTCCTTAGGCATCGTGTCACCAAGGGCAATGTCTATCCATCCCTTTCCTATCTCAGCAAAGTCGACGTTCGCAGAATCTCCCTTTAAGTTTATGCCATGGCTATGGACGTGAAGCTTGTCCAGATTGCCCTTAATCCTCAAATCTCCAATTAAGCCGTCAGTGTTGAGTTTCAAACCTTTAAAGGTAAGTTCATCAACGTTTACTTGACCCTTAAATAACGGAATGAGCTGTACACTGGTAACTAAGCTCTTCACATCGCATATCGTATCGGTGACGTTAGGCAGCGAGTCATTCTTCTGAAGCATACTGAAGTCGGACAGCTGAAGGTCGAGCGGGAACGAGAGCCCTACCCTTCCGACGGTGATACTGTCGCCTGTTTGTTCCGAAGCATAGTCAGCCACCCTGTCTGCAACCCAGTTCTGCACCGGTGGAACATACAGGAGCAAAGTCAGAACAATGAACACAACAATCGGTGTAAGTACGATTGCGGTCAGTATCATTAGTATTTTCTTCGCGTTGACGTGCACGTATGCAAAGTTAATGCATTTATTTCTAAATCGGACATTTATGGAGAGAAAAATGACTCCACGCTCTTTGCGCCGGCTGTATTACCGACTACAGTCTCTCAACCGCCACGAAACAAGTCGGGAACTCCTTCTTTATGCCCTCCGGCTCTGACTCGAAGATACCGTACAGTGCCGCTCCGCTGCCGCTCATCTGTGCATATACCGCTCCGAGCGAATAGAGTTTGTCCTTGATATCCTTCAGTTCGGGATGCTGATTGAACACTGGAGCCTCGAAGTCGTTGCTCAAATCATTGCGCCAAGTCTCTATTGGCTGTCTGACAACGGCACGGCAATTCAACTTCGGAGCTGCCGGCTTGATAGCCTTGTAAGCCTCTGCTGTCGACACAACGATGTCCGTTTTGACAATGACAACCGTGTATCCGTTGAGATTTCCATCCTCGTCGTCAGCCGGTTCCAGCTCATCACCGATGCCGGTGGCGTAAGATGGCTCAGCACTGATAAAGAACGGGCAGTCCGCGCCAAGTTTAGCGGCATACCGCTCCATTTCGGCGTTGCCCATGTTCAGTCTGAAACGCTCATCGAGAAGCTTAATCATATACGCTCCGTCAGAAGAACCGCCACCCAGACCGGCGCCCACCGGGATGCGCTTATACAAATGGGCGTGAATGCGAGGTACGTCGAAATCGGCGGCAATGAGGTTGTATGCCTTCACAACAAGGTTGTCCTTGTCGTCGCCGGCAGAGTAATTGCCGGAGACTTTAACATCGCAGTCGCCATCGCAAGGAAACCTTTCGTCCATCTTCTTGATTTCAAGGACATCGGTAAGTGGTACCGGATAGAACACGGTCTCTATGTTGTGGTAGCCGTCTGGGCGTTCTTCAACTACGTTAAGACCTAAGTTGATTTTGCAGCAAGGGAATGTAATCATATTATTAAAGTGTTTGTTTAAGGTGTGTTGTTCACAGATTTTGACCTTGACGGAAGTCTTCTGGAAGCGGTTTCTTTATGAACTCCCATCTATATGCAAAGGTATAAAAAATTAATTTAAATCGTTCTCAATTTTGTTTTTTTCTTAACCGGACTGTATAAAACTATTACAAGCATTTGAGCACATACATTATTCTTTTTTAAACTAATAACAGCAAATGTACAAATAATCATGTTTTACACTGCAGGGGCGCCCCTGCATTAGATGTTATACTGTTAGCACAAGCATTTGCAGAAAACTATGCACTGTCAAGATATTTCAAATTGCAACTTGTCTCCTTTCGTCTTCGTAACTCATTGATTACCAACGTCTGCGCAAAAGGTCAGCTTTGAGCTTACAAAAGGTCAGTTTTGGGACGCTAAGAGCTTAGGTTTTGCAACGCGAAAGGTCAGCTTTTAAGAGCCCATTCGTCAGCTTTCGTTTTACTGTAAACTATTTTTACGAACTCCATCTCATTGCCAGTTGGTGCACCGAAAGCATATACACATTTTATAATAAAGGTCTATTATGACGAAAAAATAAATGCCCGAGTTTTCTTTGTAATGTCAGTCGATTAATGTAACTTTGCAGAACTTTGATTTAAACGTTATGCCAGAAAATACCAATAACCGACAAAGAACCAGACGTAAGGCGCAAGCGCCAATCGACAATAACTACGGACACCTGCAACCGCAGGCTGTTGACATTGAGAAAGTTGTTCTCGGAGCTCTCATGATAGACAAGGACGCGTTCACAGTCATATCAGAGATAGTCCATCCAGAGACTTTCTACGACCCAAGACACCAGAAAATCTACCAGGCTATACAGACTCTTAATATGAGCGACCGCCCCGTCGACATCATGACGGTGACAGAGGAGCTTCGCAAGGAAGGGACTCTCGAGGAAATCGGAGGCCCCGGCTACATCGTAGAACTGTCTAGCCACGTTGCCAGCTCAGCCCATATCGAGTACCATGCGCACATTCTGCAGCAGAAATATCTTGCCCGCCAGCTCATACAGTTTGCCTCGATGATTGAGACCGATGCTTTCGATGAAACCGCTGATATTGATGAGTTGATGCAGAAAGCAGAAGGCCGTCTTTTTGAAATTTCCCAGACGAACATGGCGCAGGACTATCAGCAGATTGATCCAATAGTCGATGAGGCGCAGCGAATACTTCGTGAGGCATCGAAGACCAGTGGTCTGACAGGTGTCGCAAGTGGATTTACCGAGCTCGACAAGATAACGGCAGGATGGCAACCGTCTGATTTGGTTATCATAGCAGGACGTCCTGCCATGGGTAAGACGTCGTTCGCCCTCAGTATTGCCAAGAATATAGCCGTCGACAACCGTGTGCCGGTAGCGTTCTTCTCACTCGAGATGAACAATGTGCAGCTTGTCGACCGTATAATATCCAACGTTTGCTCCATCCCGGGCAATAAGATTCTGAACGGTGACTTGACGCAGGACGAATGGGAACGCCTCGACTCAAACATCGGACGCTTGAAAGGCGCACCGCTATATGTTGACGACACGCCGGGCATGAGTGTGTTCGAATTGCGTACAAAGGCTCGTCGACTGGTCCGTGAGCATCAAGTGAAAATCATAATGATAGACTACTTGCAGCTTATGAACGCCAACGGAATGCGCTTCAACAGCCGTCAGGAGGAGGTGTCGACAATATCCCGTTCTCTGAAGGGACTTGCCAAGGAACTGAACATTCCAATCCTTGCACTGTCGCAGTTGAACCGTACGGTTGAGCAGCGTGAGGGACCGGATGGCAAACGTCCGCAGCTGAGCGACCTACGTGAGTCGGGAGCAATCGAGCAGGATGCCGATATGGTTCTCTTTGTACACCGTCCGGAGTACTATCGAATATTCCAGAACGAGAAAGGCGAGGACATGCACGGCATGGCTCAGATTATAATAGCAAAACACCGTAAAGGTGCCACTGCCGACGTAACGCTGAAGTTCATTAAGGAATACACCGAATTCGCCAATCCTGATGATGATGACTTCACACAGACAATCAACGAAAGCTCTGACGATGGTGGCTTCCTCGGCGGCGAGATAATGGGTAGCAAGATGAACGGCGATGTTCCTCCACTGCCTGACGGTGACCTTCCCGAAGGCGATGGCTCTCCTTTCTAATTGACTAACTCGTTTAACATCAGATAGATAGTTTAAAATTAACAAGATAAATGAAGAAAATTATATTCCTCGCTATTTCGCTGGCAGTGTGCGCTTGGGCATCAGCGCAGCGAGTGTCGATACTTGGCGACTCTTATTCTACATTCGAAGACTTTGTCACTCCGTCAACTAACGAGTTGTGGTACTATGCAAAGAACGACACGTCGAAGACTGACGTAAACCGCGTGCAGGACACTTGGTGGTGGAAAGTCATATACGACAATGGCATGAAACTCGAGGTCAACAACTCTTATAGCGGTGCTACAATTGGATATCAGGGCTATGACGGCAATGACTACTCTCAGCGCTCGTTCCTGAAGCGTATGTATAATGTGGGAAGTCCGGACATCCTTCTCGTCTTCGGAGCAACAAACGACAGTTGGAGCGGTGAGGCTATTGGCGACTACAAGTACAGCGACTGGAAGTGTGGAGATTTCTATACGTTCCGTCCGGCTATGGCTTACATGGTCAACTGGTTAAAACTCCACCACCCTAACGTACACATCTACTACATTATTAATAGCGACTTAAAACCGGAGTTCACAGAGTCGATGAAGGTTATTTGCAACCATTACGACGTGCCATATATCCAACTAAAGAATATCGACAAGAAGAACGGACATCCGACGGTAAAGGGCATGAAGGCAATAGCTGAACAGGTGAGCGAAGCCCTCAACCCTCAGGCAAACTAGTACCGTAAAAGTCGAAGTGAAAAAGAAATACAGAAAGGAAGCGAAATGCAAGCTATGATATTTGCTGCGGGTATGGGAACTCGCCTTAAACCTCTCACTGACAGTATGCCTAAGGCTTTGGTTAAAGTCAATGGCAAACCTTTGCTGGAGCATGTGATAGAGAACCTGCGCTCATCGGGCTTCAATCATATCGTTGTCAACGTCCACCACTTTTCCAATCAGATTATCGATTATCTGTCAAAGCATGACTTTGGTGTCGATATACATATTTCTGATGAGACTGACAAGCTTTTGGACACTGGCGGCGGGTTGCGAAAAGCAATCCGTCTGTTCAACCATGACGAGCCTGTTCTGATACATAACGTCGACATTCTCAGCAATGCCGACTTGCAGAAGTTCTACACCGAGGGTCCATTGATGCCAAACTATGGTGCCGACAAGCCGTTGGTCGCTTCGGCTACGTTGCTTGTATCATGGCGGAAGACCAAGCGCTATCTGCTTTTCGACAGCGGCATGCGACTCGTAGGATGGGCTAACATCGAAACAGGAGAGGTAAAGAGTCCGTTCAGATGGCTTAGAGAGTTCGCCCAAGAACATCCTGAAGAGATTAAATTGATACCTGAGCATCATGAGAATATTGAAGTGGCGCACAGGCTTTTAGGCTATGGTAAGACTACGTTGTCGGCATACGCTTTCTCAGGAATACATTGTATACTGCCTGAATTTACAAAGAGGATGGACAAATATCCCGATGTTTTCCCGATAATGGACTTCTATCTCGACAATTGTGGCACAAGTCTTATCAAGGGCTTTGTAGCCAGTGACCTCAAGATGCTTGATGTCGGGAAACCTGACACGCTACGCGAAGCTAACAAGCTGACGGACTTATAGACAGAAAACATTTATAAATCATACAACTATATTAAATGCAACAAAAGATTATTATTCTTGACTTCGGGTCGCAGACGACACAGCTCATAGGACGAAGGATTCGAGAACTCGACACGTTCTGTGAGATACTGCCGTACAACAAGTTCCCTAAGGACGACCCGAGCGTCATCGGCGTAATCCTATCGGGCAGCCCTTATTCCGTGCACGACAAGGAAGCATTCAAGGTAGACCTCGGTTTGTTCGAGGGAAAGCTGCCTGTGCTTGCCATCTGCTACGGTGCTCAGTATGTCGCCTACACAGAAGGCGGCAGCGTAGAGCAAACCGGCACACGCGAATACGGGCGTGCCAACCTCGAAAAGGTTGACACCGGCTCTGCCATCTTTAAAGGATTCGAGGAGGGTTCACAAGTTTGGATGAGCCACGGTGACACTATCACGGCTATTCCGGATGGCTATCACGTTATCGGTTCTACTTCCGACGTAGAGAATGCGGCATTCGCCGACGAGCAGAAGAGGGTTTGGTGCGTGCAGTTCCACCCCGAAGTTTACCACACAACACAAGGTAAACAATTGCTTAAGAATTTCGTTGTAAACATCTGTGGTTCAAAGCAAGAGTGGAGTCCTGCAAGTTTCATCGAATCGACGATTACTGAGCTTCGTCAGCAGATTGGCAACGATCGTGTAATCCTCGGTCTTAGCGGTGGTGTCGACTCAAGTGTCTGCGCTACATTGCTGCACCGTGCCATCGGAAAGAACCTCACCTGTATCTTCGTTGACCATGGAATGCTACGTAAGAATGAGTTCAAGAAAGTCATGGATGCCTACAACGGACTCGGACTGAACGTTATTGGTGTCAACGCAAGTGACAAGTTCTTCCATGATTTGGAAGGCGTTACCGACCCGGAGAAGAAGAGAAAGATTATCGGACGTGACTTCGTTGAAGTCTTCAATGCCGAGGCGAAGAAGATAACGGATGCAAAATGGCTTGCGCAGGGTACTATCTATCCTGACAGAATAGAGTCGTTGAGCATCACCGGTATGACTATCAAGAGCCATCACAACGTAGGTGGTCTTCCTAAGGACATGAAGCTGAAGCTCTGTGAGCCGCTTAAGTGGTTGTTCAAGGACGAAGTCAGACGTGTCGGACACCAGTTGAACATGCCTGAACGACTGATTAAGCGTCACCCGTTCCCAGGTCCAGGACTTGCCGTTCGTATTCTCGGCGACATCACTCGTGAGAAAGTTCGCATCCTGCAAGATGCCGATGATATCTACATCGAGAAGATGCACGAATACAAGATGCCTGATGGTTCAGAACTGTATGACAACGTCTGGCAGGCAGGTACCATCCTGCTGAGCACCATCCGTTCTGTCGGAGTGATGGGCGACGAGCGTACGTATGAGCATCCGGTAGCTTTGAGAGCCGTAACGAGTATGGATGCCATGACTGCCGACTGGGCTCATCTGCCTTACGACTTCCTCGCTGATGTCTCAAACGAGATAATTCGCAAGGTAAAGGGAGTCAACCGCGTATGCTACGACGTAAGTTCAAAACCGCCTTCAACAATTGAGTGGGAGTAAGCGGTTATTCTCATAGAAAAAGGATTAGAACTAATGCGGAAGTCATAATGGACGTAATTGCATTAATTCTAATCCTTTACTTTTTTATACTAGTTGAACAAGTTAAGCTTGTTCTTACGTGCTTCGTCAATGCTGAGCAGCTGTTCCTGCTTCTGGTTGTAATCCTTTCGCATTACATCGTACTCATCATCGAGTTCTTTTTTGAGTTCATCGCAACTCTTTTTGTTCATGACGCGTGCTGCAACTAAAGGCTCTTGAGATGCGTCTTTTACCCAAACAACGGGGCCGCCATATACGGGAGCAATCTTGAGGGCAACATGCAGGCGGCTCGTAGTGGCTCCTCCGATGAGCAGCGGCGTGTCCATACCTGCTTTCCGCAGTTCTTTGGCAACGTTGACCATTTCGTCCAGAGACGGAGTTATCAGTCCGCTGAGTCCTATCATATCAACATTCTCCTCACGAGCCTTGCGCACTATCTGGTCGGCAGGCACCATAACGCCCATGTCAATGACCTCATAGTTGTTGCAAGCCATTACTACTCCGACAATGTTCTTGCCTATATCATGGACGTCTCCCTTGACTGTTGCGAGCAAGACCTTCCCTGCAGTCGATGTATTGGCGGTCTTTTCTTTCTCCATATATGGTTTCAGGATTTCCACAGCGTCCTTCATCGTGCGCGCAGTCTTTACAACCTGAGGCAGGAACATTTTGCCTTCGCCAAACAGAGTGCCGACTTCGTTCATGCCGTCCATAAGCGGACCTTGGATAATATCAACAGCATGCTGCCACTTCTGCAGGGCTTCGCTAAGGTCGGTTTCAAGATATTCCGGTATTCCTTTCCTCAAAGAATACTTCAACCGCTCTTCTACGGGTTGTTGTCTCCATTCCTCCTCACGCTCAGCGGTTGCTGTCGCACCTCCGTTGGCTTTCTTTGCTTCTTTCTTGGCAGCTATTTCCGAAGCGAGCTCTATCAACTTTTCCTGTGGGTTGTCATTGTCTGCCGTCTTGCGATTGAGAATGACATTCTCTATAATCTTCAACTCATCGGACGGGATATCTTCATAAGCAACTTTCGTTGCGGGGTTGACAATACCGAAGTCCATGCCCTTCTGAATTGCATGATACAAGAATACGGCATGCATCGCCTCACGGATGTAGTTGTTTCCACGGAACGAGAACGACAGGTTCGATACTCCGCCGCTGACGTGTGCGCCTTTTAGGTGAGTCCGTATCCACCCTGTTGCACGTATGAAATCGACGGCGTAATTGTCATGCTCTGGTATTCCGGTTGCTATTGACAATATATTAGGGTCGAAAATGATGTCGTACGGTTTCAAACCGACCTTCTCTGTCAGCAGATGATAGGCTCTTTCTGCTATTTCTATCTTGCGTTCGTAGGTCACGGCCTGCCCATTCTCGTCAAAGCACATGACCACCACGGCAGCGCCATAGCGCAGAACATCACGCGCATGGCTAAGAAATTCTTCCTCGCCGTTCTTCAATGAAATGGAATTGACAATGCCTTTGCCTTGCAAACATTTCAGGCCGGCTACTATTACATCCCATTTTGAAGAGTCAATCATCACCGGAACCTTGGCAATATCAGGCTCACCAGAAACCATATTGAGAAAGTTTACCATCTCAGCCTTGGCATCCAGCAGACCGTCGTCCATGTTGATGTCGATTACCATGGCACCGTCCTCGACTTGCTTGCGGGCTATTGTCAGTGCTTCCTCGTATTTCTTCTCCTTGATAAGACGAAGAAACTTGCGGCTTCCGGCAACGTTGCAGCGCTCACCGATATTGTTGAACGTCGGAGTTCCGGCTTTTTTCTCTACTACTTCATGGACATCAAGTCCCGATAGGAGCATGTGGTCGTAAGGCGGAGCAACCTTATGAGGTTTCTTGCCTTTGACAAGTGGAACGTACTTGGCTATAAACTCGTCCGTAGTTCCGCAGCATCCGCCTATAATATTTACCAAGCCTTCGTCTATAAACTCTGCAATCTGCGGCGCCATGGACTCCGGCGTCTCATCATATCCACCCAATTCGTTTGGCAAACCTGCATTCGGGTATGCGCTGATGTAGTAAGGAGCCTTCTTACCGAGCTCTGCTACGTAGGGCTTTAGTTGCGGAGCTCCGAACGAACAGTTGAGTCCGACACTGAAAATGTTGTATGATGACACTGAAGCAAGGAAGGCATCGAGGGTTTGGCCTGAAAGAGTACGCCCTGCAAGGTCATTGATTGTAACCGAAAGCATTATCGGAAGACTGACTCCAGCTTTGTTCATTTCAGTCCGACATGCGTCTATTGCTGCCTTGCAATTAAGTGTATCGAAAATAGTCTCAATGAGAAGAGCGTCTACCCCACCCTCTATCAATGCGCCTATTTGCTCACAATAATCAGCAAAAAGTTCATCGTATGTAATGTCACGCTTGGCAGGATTGCTGACGTCAGGGCTCATTGACAGCGTGCGGTTGGTAGGTCCGATAGAGCCGGCAACAAACCTAGGTTTATCAGGTGTTGAGAATTCGTCGGCACACTTTCGGGCAATCTGTGCTCCACGCAGAGCCATTTCACGAGCGGAGTCCTGCAAATGGTAGTCAACTTGTGATACACGCTGCGACGAAAACGTATTGGTCTCGATAATATCGGCACCGGCTCGTAAATAGCGGCGGTGTATATCGGCTATCGTCTGTGGATGGGTGATGTTCAACATGTCGTTATTTCCCTTATAGGTTATCATGTTCAGCAAATCCATATTGCCCCGGAAGTCGTCTTCCGTAAGCCCATACGACTGCACCATTGTCCCCATTGCTCCGTCGAGAATGAGAATTCTATCTTTTATGACATCCTGAATCTTCATACCATTCACAGATTTGTATATATAAAAAAGGGGTGTGTCAAAAAACCGGTGTTAAGCGACCGACACCTTTGACACACCCACATGCGAATTAATTTCTTTTATGCTTCAATGGCAGCAACGCCCGGAAGCGTCTTGCCTTCGATAGCTTCGAGAAGTGCACCACCACCAGTTGAGATGTAGCTAACCTGGTCAGCAAAACCGAACTTGTTGATGCAAGCTACAGAATCGCCACCACCGATGAGTGAGAATGCACCTTCCTTGGTTGCTTCTGCAATAGCCTCGGCAATTGCACGAGAGCCACCGGTGAAGTTGTCGAACTCGAATACGCCAGCAGGACCGTTCCAAAGGATTGTCTTTGAACCCTTGATGGCATCTGCGAAAGCCTTGCGGCTGTCTGGACCAGCGTCCATTCCTTCCCATCCGTCAGGTATATCGTTAGACGGAGCGACCTTTGTGTTGGCGTCGTTGCTGAAGTTGTCAGCGATGATAGAGTCTGTACCGAGTACGAGGTTTACGTTGTTCTCCTTTGCCTTCTTAATGACATCGAGAGCAATGTCGAGCTTGTCTTCCTCGCAGATAGACTTGCCAATCTTGCCGCCTTGTGCCTTTGCGAAGGTATAAGTCATGCCACCGCAGAGGATGAGGTTGTCAACCTTGGTGAGAAGGTTCTCTATGATGCCAATCTTCGTAGACACCTTACTACCGCCCATGATAGCAGTGAACGGGCGCTTAATGTTGTTGAGGACATTGTCAACAGCCTTTACTTCCTTCTCCATAAGCAGACCGAGCATGCGATGGTCCTTATCGAAGAACTGGTCGATAACGGCTGTTGATGCGTGCTTGCGGTGTGCGGTTCCGAAAGCGTCCATAACATATACGTCAGCGTAAGAAGCAAGCTTCTTGGCAAAATCCTTCTGACGTGCCTTCATTTCTTCCTTAGCCTCGGCATACTTAGGATCGTCCTTGTCAATGCCTACTGGTTTGCCCTCTTCCTCTGGATAGAAGCGGAGGTTTTCAAGCAGAAGAGCCTCGCCTGGCTTCAGTGCTTCTGCCTCTTTCTCTGCATGTGCGCAGTCTGGAGCGAACTTAACGTCAACGCCAAGGTTGCGGCTTACGTTAGGAACAATCTGCTTCAGACTCAGCTTCGGGTTAACTTTACCCTTTGGCTTGCCCATGTGGCTCATCATAATGACAGCACCGCCGTCATTGAGAATCTTCTTCAGAGTTGGCAGTGCACCCTTGATACGGGTCTCGTCGGTAACGTTACCATTCTCGTCCAATGGCACATTGAAGTCTACGCGTACGATAGCCTTATGGCCTGCGAAATTGAAATCGTTGATTTTCATTTTAATTCTGTAATTATAAATAGTTCATAATAATTTATCAGCTAAGCGAATATGAGCTTTATTAAAGTGCAAAGATAATAAAAGAAAACGGCAACACCAACAAAAAGGAACTTTCTACACGTTAATGGAAGTTAAACTAATAAAAGCGAAGACTACGTATGTCTGTTATTACATTGCTAGCTGCGGGAATACGAATACCATTGATTTAAATAGCTCAACAGCTAATATATAGAGCGGCAAGAACCACGAGCAAGCCTTAATTCCGTAAGTCATAGTGTTGAATGCGGCTCCAATGGAAGTCAGATGACCGCTGACAACCCCGAAGGTTAACGAGCAAACGAGTAGTATGAAAGCTACAATAGGAATAATACTCTCGGAAAAACTGCTTGGAAAAAGATGACCGGTAACACTTAGTAGCACTGCATGTGGAACGGCAGTGAGAAGGATTATGACCACGGCAAATGCTACGAGCTCTATAAACACTGTCCAAAGACCTGCTTTTTCAAGATATAGTATCTGCTGCTTTGAGAAAGAACGCCTTACAGCAACTAACAAACCACTTTTAACAACGGCACCGCCGCCAATGACTAATAGCAATATATCAACAAGAACACTGTTGCTCAAATTCTCAGCGAAGTGACCGAAGAACCACCGGAAGCCCTCACTGCCAAGAAGAGAACGCACCATGAGGTCTGGCATGGCAGCAGAAAGCAACCACGACACAATGACCAGTACGACCTGAAGCGCTGCCAGTACTATTGCTATAATGCCGAAGATTTGGCCTTTATTGCTAATATTCATCTTTCCTGTAGTTTTCTAAGAATCTCTTCCTTGCCAATTTATCGATAGTCTTCCGTTTCAGGAAGCGACTCCATCTCTTATTTCTTACTCTTCGTCAGGATGCAGGTTGTCAATGTCAAGGATACGTAGCTCAAGAGCGCGGACGACGAGACGGGTTGCATTGACGCTCATTCCGCCATTGCCATCGGGAAATAACTTTTGCACAAGTTCATTCTGTCGCTTCTCCAAACTCTTTACTCCGAAAGGCATTCCTCGTAAATTCGTTATCTGTTCCTTTGTATAGCCCAACGCAAGATGGCGAAGGAAGCGCTCGTCGTATTCGTCTATCTCGTAGTCGACCATAGCTTCCTGATGCAGAAGTTGCGCATTGACACTCTGCTTGAAACGCTCTACAATCTTCTCAAGTATAGGCTGATTGAATACAAGTTTCTTTCCGCTCATCACACTTGCTACATCACCGCGTGTCAGCAGTTCCCCACTCTTAAGGCAAATGCCGTCTGCGCCAGCGTCAAGGACGTCGACCCACAATTTCTCGTTGAGTATTTCGCCTGTAAAAATGAGTATCTTGATGTCTGGGTATTTCTCTTTCGTCTGTCTGCATATTTCCACTCCGACCGTAGTTGAGCCTCCAAGACCTAAATCCAAGAGCACTAAGTCAGGTAGATTCTGCTTCATCAGCCGCCAGTAATCTTCTTCGCTTTCTGCCGTTCCGATTATTTCAGCTTCGGGAATGTCGCTTTTGAAAATGCCCTCTGTACCTTTCAGTTCCAAAGGTACATCTTCAACAATTATTACTTTGAATTTATCCATAATGTGTTTTATTATTTTCTTGCTGTTAAGACTACAGAGATGACCACTCCTCTATCACTTGGCGTTGCCGTTATTCCACATCCGCGGCAGTTCGTCGCTTCTCCATTATCTCGAGCTATCTGCCTGCAAAGCAGGTATGGAAGGTGGCCTCTTGAAGGAGAGAACAACTGCATGCATTCTTCCTGGTCGCAATTGACCTCGGATAAACGCACCTTCAATGAGGCATATTGGCTACCAAGCCGTGATACCTGTATGTCTAAGTCCTTGTCATTGTTTTGCTTTCGGAGAATGCTCATCATGTAAACAACCATGTCTTTGTCTCCAAGGAGTTCCAAATCGTCACCTTTCCATTCTCCGTCCTTTAGAACTTCGCTCACGTTAAACGGTTTACAAACAAGCTTTACACTTTCAACCTGACGCATTGCCTGTGTGCTGAGAATCGAGTATAACTCCTTATAGTACTCCGCAAGTTCACGGATGGACTGCAAATTGTCGTCGGAACCGTCAATAAGTTGGCGGATTCGTGACGGATAATACATTGTTTCGTGCTTCAACGTAGAAAGACAGTTGTCGAGAACACTGTTTGTTATGTACAACTTTTGGTTCTCATACTCTGCACGACGAAGCTCGTCATCGGCAAGTTCTATGTTAACAAGACTGGCCTCATTGCGGTTTGTTGCCGTTTTCAACGCTTCTTTTATCTTTTGTACGATGTCTTTCAGCTGCTCAGGGAAACGGTCTGTGGGTATCGGGGTTATCTTCCGCAATTTCTCTTTGTCAGACGTATCGTCAAGAAGTATGCTGTTCACGCGTTTCACTTGTTCAATACAATATTTAAAATAGACTCTGTGCCTATAATAAATAATGTAGTATGCCGGAAAGATAGACAGTAAAAGCAATAGTAGGAAAGCCATTGCAACATTCTTGTTAGTTTCCGAACGTTGCATTACCCTACAATAGTTGTCAAGCGTCGCGTCAGCGGAATTCTCCTTGAAAAGCTGTGTATATGCTTTGTTGTTATAGCGATAGAGCTGCCAATTGTGAAGGGCGAGTGCAGCAACAGCGGTCTCGTTGCGTATTGTCATTATAACCTGATAATTGGTTTGGAGACTATCGTGGAACCACTTTATTTCAGCCGGTATCCAGACAACGTCTCCTTCCATGACCATTAAGTTCTTACCGTTAGGCTGTTTCTCAAGGTAGAACTTGTTAAGATACTTCATTGAACTGTCAGCAAAAGCAACCGTACAGTCGTATGTGCCAGCAATATTACTATAATATGTAGAGTCTGCAAAAGCTGCCGCTTTCTCTAGCAATGGGGATGTTGCTGCAACGGAATGCACCGGGAATGCCATAATAGACAAAGCTAGCAGTAACCGTACAATACCCTTTGGCAAACGGAAGAAGAAACGACTGCCAACTCCCTTCTTGCTTTCAGCTGATAACGAGCATACACTAAAAATAGGACTTATCTTTTTGTACTTGTCTATGATACCACGACAGTTCATCAGTCCAAAGCCATGTCCATTATAAATCTTGTGGTCGAATATTCCGGACAATTCTTCATCTGTCATTCCAATACCATTATCTGCAATAGAGACTTCAACATATTTGTCAGCTGTTGTGGATGAGATTGTCACTTTGCCACCCTTTTCTGTGAATTTACGGGCATTGTCGGCAATAGTATTAATCATGAAGAGGGTCAGAATGCGGTCAGCCTTTACCACGGCATCTGTCTTCTTGACATCAAGAGTGACGCCTTTCAGTTGAAAGCTCATGCGACTCTTCGAAACAACATCGAACAAATCCTGCAAAGCAAAACTCTCGATGTGCAGACTCAACTGCCCCTGACGTAGCTGTATCCACTCCGTCAAGACTGAGTTGTAGTCGTTTATCTTGTCAGTCAACTCTGCAATATACGTATAACGGTCTTTGCGAACGTCATCAGGCTCTTTTCTTGTAACCAACCGTTTAATCTCATTAAGTATGCGGTCGATAAATGGTATAATACTGTTTACAAGTGAAATCTTTGCACGTTGCTCCAGATTACGGCGCTTACTATCGACAATATGCGACATGCTGGCTGCATATTCCTCTGTAATGGTATCATATCGCTCACTCATTTGCTCCATATGCTCGTCGTATCGCTTCTGCCATTGGCGCAAAGGGTTAAGCAATTCGTCTAAGGAATTCTTCTTGTCGTTGCGAAGTCGAAGTCGATGAAACGCAAAAAGCAGGAGGATAACGAGGATTATCATCAACACAACAGACATAATCATCCAGTTGAGTTGTGCTGAAGAACGAGCCAATTGGTCAGCACGCGACTCATAGTATCTGTCCTGTCGAGTCTGTTCCTGCAAGTCCAAGTAGATATTGCGGTTGTAGTCGCTGTTGTGTTTGTCGTTGACAGCCGAATAAACGATGCTGAGCTGCTCGCGGATTGAAGCCACCAAATCCGGTGCTTGATTGATGGCTGTGTCCTTTTCGAGGGCATTTTGGAGACACGCTATTGCCGAATTATAATCCTTTATCTGCCAATAGCAAGATGCAAGAGTACGGTATGCGCCTGCAATTTGGTATACATCACCAAATGAATTAAAGATATCCATCGAACGCAAGGCTAGGTTTCCAGCAAGCAAACTATCCGGCATCATGTCTTTATTGATGAATTTCATTGCTGGAAGATTATCTGCGATAAGCTTATCACGTACCTCCGGAGTCATTAGATGTTCACTCATTGCCTGCAGAGAGTTTGCTTCAAAGAATGGATAGTGGTATTTCTGTGCCAGCATATAACACCGGATGAGGTTGTCGAATTCCTGCTGATTAATCTCATCCTGCGTTCCTTCGGTGATTATTCCACCAGAACCGACATTATAAAGATAATTAAGATATTGTGCAGTATCCTTGCGTAGGTCACCCTCCGGGTCTATTCTATGTATTGCCTGGGCACATTGTCGCTCAAGACCTACATAATAATAATATGTGGAAGTTACTATATTGAACTCAGTCGACGCATAGATATACCTCAATTGAAGCCTACCGGAGAGGACACCCTTTTCCTCATCAATTCTACGCAATCGCCTGATTGCACGCTCATGATAGTCGTAGAATTCCTTATTGTACGAGCGGCGCTGGCACAAACGCATGTGCTGGACGTCAGCCACGAGGAGTTCTACCTGGTTATCTGTAATAGATGTAACAGAATCTAGCAAAGTGTCAGCTTTGCCGTATTGCATTTTTGAAATGTAGTAGAAAGCCAGATTGTTCATCGCCTCTGCTTTCCCGTCGTCATAATTGCCGGATATGGCAAGAGCCTTTGAGGCATAATGGTAAACAGAGTCCAGGTTACGATAGTGATAGCTATAGGATATTGTGTTCAGATTGTCGACCTTTGAGTTTGATTGAGGTTGACAAGCCGAAAAGAACAAAAGGCTCCAAAGGCATACGAGCCCTATGAAGCCTTTCGTAGTCATTGCGTTATTAAGCGCGTGCTGCCTTGATATATCCAAGAGCCTCTACACACTTATCTGTGATAGCCTTCCAGTTCTTAGCTGCGATAACGTCCTTCGGGAAGAGCTTAGAGCCCATGCCAACGCAGAGTACTCCACTCTTAATCCACTCAGTGAGGTTCTCCTTGTCTGGAGAAACAGCACCTGTTACCATGATGTTAGACCAACGCAGCGGACCGAGGATGTTCTTAACGAACGAAGGACCACCAACGTTTCCTGCTGGGAATACCTTTGTTACGTCGCAGCCAGCAGCCTGAGCATTAGATACTTCAGATACAGAGCCACAACCTGGGCTGTAAGGAACGAGACGGCGGTTGCAAACAGGAGCAATCTCCGGGTTGAAGTTAGGACCTACAATGAAGTTTGCGCCGAGCTGGATATACAGAGCTGCTGTAGGAGCATCTATAACGGTACCTGCACCGAGGATAAGCTCCGGGCACTCTTTAGCAGCCCACTTAACAAGCTCACCGAATATCTCGTGAGCGAAGTCGCCACGGTTAGTAAACTCGAAAACACGAACACCACCCTCGTAGCAAGCCTTTACTACGTTCTTACAGATTTCAATATCGCTATTGAAGAATACCGGAACCATACCAGTTTCCTTCATGGCTGTCATAACTTGTACTTTATTGAATCTTGCCATTTCTTTTAATTGATATTTTAAAAGTTAATCATATTGCCATTAAGAGCAACGTGACAGTACCGCTTTAACTATCGGTACCATCACGAAGCAAAGTGTTTTTATCTCTGAACACGGCCAGAAGCGTTACCTGCAGCAAGGCTCTTTACCTCAGCTTCGCTAACGAGATTGAAGTCGCCAGGTATAGTGTGCTTCAGAGCAGATGCAGCAACTGCATACTCAAGAGCCTCGCCCTGATCCTTCATAGTCAGCAAACCGTGGATAAGACCACCAGCGAAGGAGTCGCCACCACCTACACGGTCGATGATAGGATTGATGTCGTAGTGCTTGCTCTCATAGAAGTCCTTACCATTGTAGATAAGAGCTTTCCAGCCATTGTATGTTGCGCTGTAAGACTCACGAAGAGTAGAAACAACATACTTGAAGCCGAACTCCTTCATCATACCCTTGAAGATATTGTAATAGCCGGCAGCGTCAGTCTTACCACTCTCAACGTCAGCATCAGGCTTGAAGCCGAGGCAGAGCTGAGCATCTTCCTCATTACCTATGCAAACATCAACATACTTCATCAGAGGCTTCATGATTGAGATAGCCTTCTCTGAAGTCCAGAGCTTCTTACGGAAGTTTAGGTCAACCGATACGGTAACTCCGTGACGCTTAGCAGCCTCACAAGCGAGACGTGTAAGCTCAGCAGCCTTGTCGCTGATAGCAGGAGTGATACCTGACCAGTGGAACCAAGCAGCGCCTTCCATAATCTTATCGAAATCGAAATCAGATGGGTCAGCTTCGGCAATAGCACTGTGGGCGCGGTCATAGATAACCTTTGAAGGACGCATAGCGGCACCTGTCTCAGCGTAGTACAGTCCTACGCGGTCGCCACCACGTGCGATGTAGTCGGTCTTGACACCATAACGACGGAGGGCGTTCACAGCAATCTGTCCAATCTCGTGGCTAGGCAGTTTTGTAACGAAGTAAGCCTCGTGGCCGTAGTTTGCAAGCGACACTGCCACATTAGCCTCACCACCACCAGGGATGATGCGGAATGAGTCTGACTGGATAAAACGATCGTTTCCCTCTGGGGAAAGGCGGAGCATAATCTCGCCCATTGTAACAACTTTAGCCATTGTTTGTTTTTTTAAATTAGTTTGTTATTGATATTAAAATAGAGTTTGCTTTTCAACTTGCCTTTTGTACGGTCACGTACAGTTGGTTTAGCTTATATGTCGCAAAGTTAGCCAAAAAAATCCATATCATGAAATAAAAACAAGTTTTTTTCAACTTGTTACAAAAATAAAACAGACTGTGTTCGCACAATTCAACTTTTATTGCTAATTTTGCAATCTAAGAAACGAACATACTTAGCATACTAATTTGCTTAACGATGGCTGACAAAATAAGAATCATAGACATAGCTGAAAGAGCCGGAGTGTCGGCTGGAACGGTCGACAGAGTTTTGCATGACCGTCCCAATGTCTCCCTAGCCGCCCGTGAGAAGGTTGAAAAGGCATTAAAAGAGATGAACTATCAGCCCAACGCTTATGCCAGTGCTTTGGCCTACAACAGGTCATACACGTTCTATATAGTGCTTCCGAGTCACGGTAGTGAGGCTTATTGGGAGGACATTGAGAAAGGGGCATTGAAGGCAAAGGACCAGCGTAGTGACTTTCAAATTGATGTCAAATTCCTTTATTATGAGCGTTTTAACCCCGAATCATTCAACGAAACATCCATAGAATGTCTCCGGAACAACCCCGACGGAGTAGTGTTGGTACCCAGCAGTCTTGACACAACACGCAATTTCACTGACAAACTGCACCAGCGCAACATCTCTTTCATACTCCTCGACTCCTTTATGCCCGACCTGAAGCCATTGTCTTTCTACGGACAGGATTCATTCCAGAGCGGATATTTTGCAGCCAAGATGCTGATGCTGATAGCCCATGACGAAAAGGAAATAATGCTCATGAAGCAAACTAACAATGGTACCGTTGCCAGTAAGCAGCAGGCTAACCGTGAAGTTGGCTTCCGTCATTATATGAAAGACCACTTCCCCGATGTCAAGATAGTAGAGATAGACCTTGAAAGCGATTCCGACCGCAAGCACTACGACTCAAAACTGGAGAAGTTCTTTACATCCCACCCGAGCGTTCATCACTGTATCACTCTGACGTCACGTGCTTACATCGTAGGCGATTTCCTGCTTAAGACCAACCGCAGGGACATTCAGATAATGGGATATGACGTTGTCGACAAGAACAAGAAGGACTTAAAGGCAGGCGCAATTTCATTCCTGATAGCGCAGCATGCCTTCCAGCAGGGCTTCTCGTGTATCGACACACTGTTCAGAGCTATCGTCCTGAAGAAGAAGGTGCAGCCAATCAACTACATGCCGATAGAGCTTCTGTCGAAAGAAAATATCGACTTCTATCACCGTATGCCAATTTAAATGTTGAACAAATACATCTTTCTGAAAATCAACAAGTAACATATAGACAATAAAGATATACATTAACATTAGTGATAAAATCAAAACAAACGAAAATGGAACAATCTTCATTCATCAAGATCAATCCCGCCGACTCAGTAGTCGTCTGTCTTCGCCCGTTCACTAAGGGTGAGACTATCAGCGTTGACGGTAAGACTATCAACGTACTTCAGGACACTCCGGCAGGCCACAAAGTACTAATTAAAGATGTGGCAGAAGGCGAGAACATCATAAAATACGGTTATCCAATCGGCCACGCACGTGAAGCGCTCAAGGCAGGACAGTGGGTTAACGAGAAGAATCTCAAGACCAACCTTGCCGGAACATTGACATACGAATATCATCCAGTAGAGGTGAACCTCGACATACCTAAGGAGAACCGCACATTCAAAGGCTATGTCCGCAAGAACGGCGATGTCGGAACACGCAACGAGATATGGATTGTACCTACCGTAGGCTGTGTCAACGGCATTGGCGAAGAACTTGTGCGCAGACTGAAGGAGGAAACTCACCTCGAAGGCATTGACGCAATACACTGCTGGCACCACAATTACGGCTGCTCTCAGCTTGACGCCGACCACGAAAGCACGCGCCGTGTGCTCCGTGACATCTGTCTTCACCCGAACGCTGGCGGAGTACTTGTCCTCTCACTTGGTTGCGAAAACAATCAGCCAGATGCGTTCATGGAGTTGCTTGGCGACTACAATAAGGACCGCATCAAACTCCTTATAACTCAGAAAGTTGATGGTGATGAGCTTGAGGAAGGAATGAAGATACTTCGCAAACTCTACGAACAGGCTAAGAACGACAAGCGTGAGGATGTTCCAATCAGCAAATTGCGCGTCGGACTGAAGTGTGGAGGAAGTGACGGATTCAGTGGTATCACAGCCAATCCACTCGTTGGTGAGATGAGCGACTGGCTCGTTGCCCAGGGTGGTACAACTGTCCTTACAGAGGTACCGGAGATGTTCGGTGCTGAGACAATCCTCATGAACCGTTGCAAGACACGTGAGCTCTTCGGCCAGACTGTATCAATGATAAACAACTTCAAGGAATACTTCCTCAGCCATGGTGAGCCTGTCGGTGAGAATCCTTCACCGGGCAACAAGGCTGGCGGTATCTCTACGCTTGAAGACAAGGCCCTGGGCTGCACCCAAAAATGTGGTAAGGCATACGTAAGTGGCGTTATGGAGTATGCAGGACGTATAGAGCACAACGGTCTCAACCTGTTGTCAGCACCGGGTAACGACCTCGTTGCAGCGACCGCACTTGCCGCTGCCGGATGCCAGATTATAACTTTCACGACCGGTCGTGGAACGCCTTTCGGCACATTCGTACCGACCATGAAGATTTCAACTAACAATGACTTGTTCGCCCGCAAGCCCAACTGGATTGACTTCAACGCCGGTCAGCTGCTGCTTGGCAAGGATATGAAGTCGGTTCGCGATGCGTTCATCGACAAGATAATCAGCGTTGCAAGTGGCGAGAAGGCCCGCAACGAGATTAACGGCTACAGTGAGATAGCCATATTCAAGAACGGTGTAACACTATAAGGATTATGTCAGTAAGCAACAAAAAAGGACTTTTGGCGCTTTCACCACTGATATTGCTGCTGGTGCTGATAGGGGCGATAATAGCAATGTCGCTCTTGGACATCGGCAGCAACAGTAAAGGTGGTGCTCCGGAAATGCCGCTGACGGTGGCGTTCCTCATCGCCAGCGTCTATGCAATTGCCATTTCCGGTGGCATGTCGATGAAACAGAGAATCGATACCTACAGCCGTGGCGCCGGGCAGTCTGATTTGTTGCTTATGCTTTGGATATATGTGCTTGCCGGAGCTTTCGCAACTACAGCCAAGTACATCGGTTGCATTGACGCAACGGTGAACCTGACGCTCAAGGCACTGCCCCCAACGCTGATACTTCCGGGCCTCTTTCTGGCCGCCTGCTTCGTATCGATAAGTATCGGAACGAGTGTAGGAACGATAGTTGCGCTTGTGCCTATAGCCGCAGGAGTTGCTACTCAAACGGGCTCCAACATGGCACTTATAACGGCAATAGTTGTCGGTGGCGCATACTTCGGTGACAACCTGAGCTTCATTTCCGACACAACAGTCGTTGCCACACAGACACAACATTGCAAGATGAGCGACAAGTTCCGGGTCAATGTCATGATTGTGGCTCCGGCTGCTATTGTCGTTCTACTCGTTTACGCATTCCTTGGGGGTGACGTACAAGCACCGGCAAAGGTCGGTGATGTCGACTTAGTGAAAGTATCGCCATACATCGTGGTACTCATCGCTGCCATTTGTGGAGTCAACGTCATGATGGTTCTGTCGCTGGGAATTGTACTTTGCTGTGCTATTGGCTTGTGGAAAGGCTCTTTTGGCGCACTGAAAATGCTGTCGGTGATGAACAGCGGCATTATCAGCATGGGTGAAATGGTCATCATTGCCATGATGGCAGGCGGCATGTTGGGCATAATAAAGAAGAACGGAGGTATCGACTTCCTCATTCAAAAGATGACAGCGCATGTCGGCACATGCCGCGGCGCCGAACTTTCGATAGCCGCTTTGGTGAGCATGGTGAATGTCTGCACTGCCAACAACACCATAGCTATCCTCACCGTCGGTGGCATTGCCAGTCAGATTGGCGACCGCTTCGGCGTCGACAACCGTAAGGCTGCAAGTATCCTCGACACGTTCTCTTGTTGCATACAGGGCATACTGCCATACGGTGTGCAAATGTTGCTTGCCGCAGGATTGAGCGGACTGAGTCCAATCGATATTCTACCATACCTCTACTATCCGCTCTCCATCGGCATTGCGGCACTCATTGCTATATTAATTAGGTATCCTAAGAGATATAGTTAAGTGAAGAGGGAAGAGTGTAGAACGAAGAATTGAAGTGTGCTCAGTGAAGAGGGATGAGGGAAGAGTGAAGAATTAAAGAGCGATTATGGAAGAGAACATCATATTGCGCAACTTCTTCCGGCTTATGAAGTCGGGAGCTTTCGATGACAAATCGGAGATTGAGCCGATGTCACCGTACAAGTGGCGTCGTCTCTATGCTATGGCCGAAGCTCAGAAGGTAGTGCATATCTTCGCACGCGGAGCCAACCACCATTTTCATGACGATGGTCTGAACATACCAGAAGACGTAGTTGACTCTGCACGAGAATACATGGATGCCCACCCTGCTCCATCGCTTCCTAAAGCCACCCAGCCACTTCCTGATATTGTAATGAGCAACGGCATGCTTAACCGACGTTTCCATAACATCGTCAATAAGGAACGTCATGCCATTGATACGTCAATAGAATCGCTGTTGCTATTGCAGATTATCGCTACTAATGTCGACGCTATGCTGAACCGCGGAATGAGCCTTGACGGTATAATCCGCCTCGGACAGTTTCTGCGGACAACAGGCGACAAGGTCGATTTCGTCAAGATTGACACATGGCTGGTTCGCCTTCATATCGTCAGAATGGCTGAGCTGCAAGGCAATATACTCATAGAAGTGTTCGGATTTGAGCAGGACGAGATACCGTTTGTCCACCGCCTCGACCGTGAGGCGTACAATATAACGGTGCGCAGCGTCAGCTTTGTGGCAAAGGATACTGCCGAGGAATGGCACTTCCGTCAGAGTCGTACGGGCTTTGTGCAGAACAATTCGCGCATCCTTCGTCGCAATCTCCGTCGCAGTATGCGCTATTTCGTCTATGCTCCGATAGAGACAACGAGCAATTTCTTTACCGGAATAGGCCGCAGTCTGTCAGAGATTGAAGAATAATTAGTAGAAAAAGATATCCCCATATTCATCCTTTAAAAGGCGAATATGGGGATTTATTGTATCCAATTACATAGAGTAATCACGGATTTATGCTTACTTTTATATTACTCCAAGGCTTATCAGCCCCCAAAGGAAGACAGCAATGACAACTATTGCGACAACGATTCGCAACATACAGCTTACCACCTTCTTTATAATGATGATGCCCGCAACAAGGACAACAATCATCGCAACAATGCATTCCAGGTCATTCATGATAGTCTAATCTTTGATTTTTTAGCCTACAATGCATTGAAGAATTCCTGCGGAATGGGCGTTTCAAACTCCATCCGCCTATGTGTTATCGGATGGGTGAAGCACAACACATAAGCATGAAGGCAGAGACGGCCTGCCGGGTCATCGCCATTGCCATACTTAACGTCACCGCAAACGGGATGCCCCATATCTGCTGAATGGACACGAATCTGATTCTTACGTCCTGTCTCTAGCCTGAACTCAACAAGAGAATGCGTTGCTGAGCGCTCAAGGACATGGAAATGGGTTATGGCATACTTTCCGCCATTGTCGACAGGACTGCTGTAGGTAACGTATGCGTTATTGTCCTTCAACCAGTTAGCTACGGTTCCTTCGTCTTGTTCCATCACGCCACTGACGACGGCGACGTACCGGCGGTCATAAACTATGTTGTGCCAGTTGTGCTCAAGAATTTGTTCTGTCTGCAAATCCTTGGCATATACCATCAGCCCACTTGTGTCCCTGTCGAGCCGATGGACAACGTGGGCAGTGCATTTCTGCTTCGACAAGTGGAAATAATCGTCAAGCACCGACTTCACATTCAGCGACTTGTGACCCGCTGCCATACTTAGTATGCCCGCTTTCTTTTCTATTACGACGAGATACTGGTCCTCATAAACTATCCGAATATATCTGCTACGGAAGGAGTTAGCCTTCTTCGACGTACTGACACTTATCTTGTCGCCTGCGTGAAGAGGCAAATCAAACTGCGTACGGAACTTCCCGTTCACCTTTACACCTCTGTTTTTCAAAGTCGCCTTTATCTTGTTGCGGCTTTCCTTGAGGTTCGACAGTAGCCACTCCAACAGTTCGGAGTCTTCCTTTACGGTGTAATTGACAAAGCGCTCCTGCCCCACAGGCATGGCATTCATTGGCTTATGGTTTCTTGACTGCATTTGATTTTCCTTATCGTAATAACTGTGCAAAGTTAATACACGAAAGCCGAAATACCAAATTTTCTGCTGAAACAACCCGTTAATGGACGTTAAATGTAATATGAATATTCGCATCCATCTACGTTGCCACTAAGAATTCCACTGCAAGGGACGCCCCTGCAGTGGTTCGCAAAGCAGTTTGAAAGTTGGCTGATAATCGTTAAATGTAAAGCTATCCGACACAAATGCCAACAAATGAACAACCGTTCTGAATTGCTGTAAAATATGTTTGGGAATACCAAGGAAGAGGTATTGCGATGCGAGAGGTCAACTTTCAGGATAGTTTTTAATTTATTTTTGGTAGATTTTTAATTTATTTTTCCTCCATTTTTAATTTATTTTTCCCGCAAAAATAAATTATTTTTCATCATTAAAGTTATCCTATTGGAATTCAATAGGTTATTTATCTCATTCTAAAAAAGCAAAAACGGCATTGTCAGAACTTGACAATGACACGGAAGAAGGCTAAATTTGGTTGATGTCGACATAACCGTGCATGACGGCATAGATGGTCAGAGCCGACACACTTTTCATGCCGAGCTTGTCGGTTATGTTCTTTCGGTGGGTTATAACGGTAGATAACCCGATGTTGAGCTTGTCGGCTATCTCTTTATTAATGTATCCCTGGACGATAAGTGCCAGCACTTCTATCTCACGGTTGCTTAGAAGTTTGTCGCAGAGTACTGTTGGCATCTTCGGCAGGTTGCGGCCTCCGGCATGTCCAAATTGCATGATGAGGAGTATCTGATGTATCAAATCCTTCTCCGTTTGATTGACGCAAAAACTGTGGAAGCCTGTTAGTTGGGTTTCCGGATTATTCGAAGGAGTTAGGACAAGAGTGCGGTGGATATTCTCGCGGAAGAAAGGAAGATGTGCAAGGACAATGTTCTGCGCTACGAAAAAATGGACAAAGCTGTCGGCTCCAGCGGCCATGAAGTCGTCGAAGGTGCCAAACGTACTGACATCCATTACAGGTATTACGTTCTGTAATATCTGTCTGAGTCCTATGATTGCCAACGTATTGCCATCGACTATGGCCATCCGAGGGCGTTCCATGTGTCCTTTGCTTTCGGGCATTTGCAATGTTTGTGTTCGTTTAAAGGATTAAAGATTAACGCTACTGATATCAACGAGATTGTTGACAATGGCGTATATCGTCAGACCGGCTGCTGAGTGAATCTGCAACTTGCGTGCGATGTTGCGGCGATGGGTGATGACGGTGTTCGTAGCTATGCAGAGATGGTCGGCTATCTCCTTGTTTGTCATGCCCTGCACAACGCATACAATGACGTCTTTCTCACGATTGCTGAGAGCCTCGGTGTTGTCGGAGCTCTTATTAATCATATTGCTTATCTTCGCGCTGACATCGCTTTGTTTGCTCTTCTGCTCAATATGACGGATGACGGGGACGAAGATTTCCTCCTCTACCTTTGCGTGCAGGGCAAGGAAGTCCTCGCAGTTGTAAAGGTCGTAGAGAGTTGCCATCAATTGGTTGTTGTGGTGGACATCGGAAGGGAGATACTTGATGATGATGTTCTTAAGCTCACCCAGCTTCTTGTCTGTCTGCCCGTGGTGGCGCGAGTATGTGTCAATGTCGAAGTTGCCGGTGGTATTCTCACCTGCAAGGAGTTTATCAACGTATGGGAAAACTGTCTTTTCCTCATACTTCATATGGTTCAGTATTGAGCGTGCATACTCGTCATAGAGTTTCATTATGAGACGGGCGAGATTGTCGTTCTCATCGAGTGCTTCCGTCAGTTCACGGCGAATGAACGGCAGTTCGAAGCCAAGGTAGTACTGATGGCTGGCCTTGAGGTACTGCATCAGTGTAGGAACTGAAAGGCGGTCGGCGTCGTCAAACTCCTTGTAACCGTTTATCGAGAAGTTGACGACGGCGAGAAAGGTGTATGTATCGACATGCTGCTCCTCGCAAACCTCACGGACAGTCTTGTCACCAAAGCCGAGGTTTATGCCGAGACAACCAAGTATCTGCAGCAAGTCGTAATTGTCACGGATGAGGGTTATCATCTTGTCACCCGCTTCATACATTTTCTGATTTTTCATAATGTTTCTTTCTCTATCACTCCCTTTATTTATATGCAAAGTAACGAATTTATTATGAAACAGCAAAGCATTTTCCAAAAAATACCTAATAATTGTGATGGTATTTATTTACCAATGATGCTAAGGAAGTAGTTGGATATGATATTGACGACTGGAGTGTCAGGAATACGGAGCACAATGCAGAGTTGAACGGTGTCAGTATTGATGTCCTGGAAGGCGACAAGCGGGTGCTGTCGCATGTCAGCGGTATGTTCGATGTTGTTCTTGCTAACATTAACCGCAACATTCTGCTTGCTGACATGGATGCGTATGTCGACGTGATGAACGGTGACGGTACTCTGATACTAAGTGGTTTCTACGAAAGTGACGTTGAAATGCTTTTGCAAAAGGCAACGGAGCTGGGACTTTCGGAAGTTGGAAGGAAGTCGCTTAACAATTGGTGTTGCCTCGTTCTGAAAAAATAAATGGTACAATGGGATGACTAATCGGCGTCAATACTATCGGCCGATGAGTCGTCTTCTACCACTACGGCATCGTTAGTCCCGGTGACTGCGTCCTCTTCCGGTGCCGGGATAAGCAACTGCCGGAGGTCATAGAAGCTACCATTGTATATGTCCAAATCGACATAGCCCTTAATGCCGGGCAGCTTAGCGGCGTCGGTATGCTGCCAGAACTTCCACAGTCCCTTGTATTCCATCTTGTCGACGTAGTAGTGGGCTATCCAATATGGATAGTCATCGAATCGCTCGTCGGAAAGATATAGGTCTTTAAATTTATAATATGTATAGATGATAGGCTTCACCTGATACTTGTTCTCTACGATGTGAAGCCATGTAAGCACTTCTCGCTGGAAGTCCTCGGTGCTCATATTCTGCGGTTTCTTTTCTACATCGAGGACCGGAGGAAGGTCTCCCTCTTGCAGTTGGACCTTCGACAGGAAAAAATAAGCTTGTGCTCGTGCCGGCTCTTGTACGTTAAAATAATGGTAAGCGCCACGTATAAAGCCGTTGTCCTGCGCTTCAGTAAAGTTGTCTTGGAAGTTTTCGTCGACATAGTCAGTTCCTTCTGTTGCCTTGATAAAGACAAAACGAATAGGTGAGCCGTTTATCATGGCATTCCGAAGGCGGTCCCAGTCAATCTTGCCCTGGTGGTGACTGATGTCAATACCGCGTATTTCGTAACCGTCGGGATAGTGCGGGTCACCGTAAATGGCGCGCCAGCGGAATCCTGTCGGGCTAACAAAGAAATGATAAAAAGCCCAGACATATAGAGCAACAATGACGATTCCTGCAAGCCACCATACCCATTTGGGGCAGTGCTTGAGGAAGGTCGGAAGTTGTTTTATATGTCCGGGCAATATGTTCATTTAGTCGTCTTCATGTTCGAGCTTAAGCGTGATGGTCGGTTTGTCGCTTATTTCGCTCGGACCAAAATACTGTATGGCACCTGGATAGACAAAGCATGTCTCCTTTGCCCATTCGTCGCGGTGCTTCTTATATGTAAGATACGGTTTGCCGTTGAGGTCGACCATAGCTTTCTTGATGACCGGTTTCAGCTCGCCGTTGCGTCTTTCCATGTTCAACATGCTCGTGATTGGCACACCTCCTGCCTTCCACTCGTCGCATGGAGCTATGGTATTCTTGATTACAGCCATGTAGCCAGTCTTGCCGTTTGCAATGAGCTGTGCGGCACTGACGCCGAGTGCGTAGCAGTAATCTGCATCGAAGTTCGACGGAATGGCACAGCGTCCCTCGTAACCGAAGAAGTGGTGCTGCGTGCGGAAGTGGCCCTTGAACTTGCCTTCTTCTTTCCACTTACGCAGTTTGGTAGCAACCATTCGCGAAATAAGCCTGTCGGTCTCGATACTCGATACCTGCACGTTTCCGTGAGGGTCTCGCTCGAGGCTCAACTGACGTGCTACGTCATACGGAAGGGTCTCAAATGTGTTGGCGTTGTCCTTGCTGAGATGTGTAAGAATGTACTTACGCTGCTCTCCCTTGTCAAGGTTCTTGTATTCATCGCCATGCTCTGCAAGCAGGTCATTTAGCTCATTGATGAGTCGTCCGATAGCAGGTATGAACTCAATGAGTCCCTCAGGGATAAGCACCACGCCGAATTCCATGCCGCGGTTTGCTCTGTCAGCAACGATTTGGCTAACGTAATCGACTATATCGTTAAGCGAATCGTCCTGTGCCTGTACCTCCTCTGAAATTAAACAGATATTAGGGCGGGTCTCAAGGGCGCACTCCAATGCTATGTGAGATGCCGAACGGCCCATCAGCTTTATGAAATGCCAGTACTTTCGTGCAGAGTTGCAGTCGCGTTCGATGTTTCCTATGAGCTCACTGTATGTCTTTGTGGCTGTATCGAAGCCGAAACTGGCTTCTATCTGGTCGTTTTTCAGGTCGCCGTCAATAGTCTTTGGAACGCCGATAACCTGAATGCCGTCGTTGTGAGCTTTGTAGTACTCGGCAAGAACGGCAGCATTCGTGTTGGAATCGTCGCCACCGATAATAACCAGAGCTTTTATATTCAACTTCTTGAGAATTTCAAGGCCTTTCTCAAACTGTTCCTCCGTCTCGAGTTTTGTACGCCCTGAGCCTATGATGTCAAAGCCGCCGGTATTGCGATACTCGTCTATGATGTCGGAAGTCAGTTCCATATACTTGTGGTCAACAAGTCCGCCAGGTCCCATAAGGAAACCGAACAGGCGGTTTTCGGGGTTGAGTCGCTTTATCTCATCAAACAAACCAGAGATGACATTGTGTCCACCCGGTGCCTGTCCGCCGCTTAGTATCACGCCAACATTCATGGAATGCTGTACCGGTTCGTCACCAGGAACGAAACTGACGAGCGGCATACCGTATGTATTCGGGAAGAGACTCTTTATTATTTGCTGGTCTCTGACGCTTTCAGTAGGCTTGCCTTCAACAGCTTTAACATAGCCCTGAAGTGCTTGTGGCAGTTTGGGCTTGTAACAGGAACGGAATTTCTCTAAGTTGCTTTTTTCCATTTATAATAGTTTTATTTTGTAATTTACGTTTTAATTAATTTCTTTGGGCATTACATTATTAATGATTATGCAAAAGTACTTTTTTTCTTCGACAAAACGTAAGCAAAGAGAATTAATTTCAACTTTTCGTCGATTTTTTTGAAAAATTGACAAGAGTTTCATGGATTTTTTCTATCTTTGAACGCTAATCCGAAAATTAAGTAATTAAATAAGGGTATTATGTCGAACAAAAGAGACCTTAAAAAGGCCATTAACAACATTTGTACAGAACTCTTTACCGAGTGTGCCAGTGCAGCACTTTACTGTAATAAAGAGCAGCGTGAGAACTTTGATGCACTTCTGTCATCAGTCGTTCTGATGCGAAACAATTACATTAGCCGTATCTCTCACCCAGAGCCAGGAATGCCGCAAAAGGCTTATTTCAAAAAACTTATTAATGACTTTAATAAGGAAACGACTGAGTTTATCGACCAGATAACGGCTCTGTCCTAGTTTAACTATATTTTTCCGGCATGATAAAAAAGTTTTGCAACTGGCTCTTATACAGTGTGCTGGGATGGAAGAAGGATATTACCATCGTCCATCCCAGCAAGTATGTTCTTTGTATGGCTCCCCACACGAGCAATTGGGACTTTATAATTGGATTATTATATTCCCGCGCTGAAGGCATGAAGATTAACTTCCTGATGAAGAAGGAGTGGTTCTTCTGGCCTTTGGGAGGCTTGTTCCGTCATCTGGGAGGCATTCCTGTATATCGCGACAAGCATACAAGTCTGACTGACCGGCTGGCAAACGAGGCTGAAAAGTCTGACCATTTCGCTTTGTGCGTTACCCCGGAAGGTACCCGCTCGCTTAATCCGGATTGGAAATTAGGCTTTTATTATATCGCTCTGAAGGCTGGCATACCTATTCTTCTTTATGCCGTCGACTACAAGGATAAGTTGGTTAAGTGCACAAAGTCGGTTGTTCCGAATGGTGATGTTGACCATCAGCTGACTGAAATAAAACTTTATTATAAGGATATTGTAGCCCGTCATCCCAATAAATTTACTATAGGAGAAATTAAATGAGAACCAAGATAACACTCTTCATCGCTTTTTCGTTGTTTACGATGCTACCTGCCAATGCGCAGACTGTACAAAGTCAGACTGTTGCAGATAAAATTACCGAGGCTTTAAACGGCATTGAATATCAAAAATACGGTCTTGACGTTGCACCGAAACTTACTTCATTCGAGTATAATAAAAGCGAGAATAGTGTTATCGTAAAGCTTGATGACGCGCTGTCGAAAAGCAAAATCAATGAGAAAGAGGCTGAAAAGCTGTGCAGGAAAATCCAATCGGCTTTAGAATCTACGTACAAAGACAGCAAAGTTGTTGTCATCTCTGATGGCAAGAAGATAATGGACATTGCCAACGAGAACGACAATCGTGGCTCATCGGACAAGTACGACTGGGGCAACATTAACTATACAGGTAAGCCTTGGGTAACTAATGCTTCACGTCCAATCAACATTACCAAGGGACTTCAGAACCGCCACATATCGATTTGGGCAAGTCACGGACGCTATTTCGACCAAAAGACGGGTAAGTGGCAGTGGCAACGGCCTAACCTTTTTGGTACAACGGAAGACCTTTACACGCAAACCATCGTCACACCGTTTCTCATTCCAATGCTTCAGAATGCAGGTGCGGTGGTCTTTTCTCCAAGGGAACGTGACGGGCAGAAGAACGAAGTAATCGTCGACAATGATAACCCGCTGTACCGTTATACAGAGGGCGGGGCGAAGAAGTGGTCCAACACTCACGTTGCAGGCTTCAAACTACGTGAATCAGACTATAATGATGGCGAGAACCCGTTCACCGAAGGCACTGCAAGAAAGATAAAGACGACGGGCGGAAAACGCATATCTTATGCAAGCTATCAGCCTAATTTCCCCCAAAATGGTAAATATGCGGTTTACGTCAGCTACCAGACGATTAAGAAAAGCACTGACGATGCAGAATACATAGTTTATCATAAAGGACGCCAGACCACTTTCCATGTAAACCAGCAGATGGGCGGTGGCACGTGGGTGTACCTCGGTTCGTTCGACTTTGACGAAGGAAGCAGCGAGTTCAACCGCGTTGTAGTGACCAACCACAGTACCGGCAAGGGTTTCGTTACTACTGATGCTATCCGCTTCGGTGGAGGCATGGGCAACATAAAGAGGGGAGGCAATGTCAGTGGACTGCCCCGTTGCCTTGAGGGTGCACGCTATAATGTACAATGGTCAGGCGCTCCGCGTGAGGTCGTCAGTATCTTCCAGGGGAACAACGATTATAACGACGACATCAACAGCCGCTCTCTTATGGCTAACTGGCTAGCCGGTGGCAGTTGCTATGTGCCATTTATGGAAGGCAAGCACGTACCTTTGGAATTATCAATAGCCGTCCATAGTGATGCCGGTTACAGTAAAGGAAAGGATTTGACTGGTACTCTGGGCATTTGCATGTCTAACTTCAAGGGTGACACTAACCTCAATTCCGGTCTTTCGCGGTCAGTTTCCAAGAGCTTTGCACAAGGTCTTGTTGATCAGATTAAGAGTGATGTCGAAGGCAATTTCGGTATTTCATGGACTACACGCGGAGTCTGGGACAAGAACTACAACGAATGTAGAAGGCCCGAGGTTCCATCTGCCATTGTCGAAGTACTGTCCCATCAGAACTTCAACGATATGAAATACGGACAAGACCCGAACTTCAAATTCACCCTCGCACGTGCCATTTACAAGGAGATAACGAAGTATATTGCTGGCCTTCATCATACATCCTATATTATTGAACCATTGGCACCGAAGAATTTCCGATTGAGTTTCAAGTCCAAAAACACGCTCGAACTGCAATGGAATGGTGTCAGCGACGCCCAGGAAGCAACAGCAACACCAAACTCATACGTTGTTTATACGGCCGTCGACAACAGTGATTTCGATAATGGAACGGTTGTCAACGCATCTAATTATACAATAACGCTTACCCGGGGGAGGCTTTACCGTTTCAAGGTTACAGCTGCCAACGCCGGTGGCGAGAGCTTCCCGACAGATGAACTCGCAGCTCAATATAGCGGAGAGAATGCCAAAAAGATTCTTATTGTGAACAATTTCCATCGCCTTTCGTCACCCGCGATAATCGATGACGATGTAGAACAGGGCTTCGACTTCTACCGTGACCCTGGAGTTCAGTACGGAACGTATGCGGGATGGAATGGTTCACAAACCAATTTCGACAAATCCCAGATTGGAAAAGACGGCAGTGCAGCTCTCGGCTTTGGTGGAGACGAACTTGCCGGAACGTTTGTCAAGGGCAATTCTTTCGACTATGTCACGGAGCACGCTCGTGCTTTGAGTCCTTCCAAGAGGTATAATATTGTGAGTTCTTCCGCCGATGCAGTTATCAATGGAAATGTTAATCTCGCCAACTACAATGCTGTCGACCTCATCAACGGCCTTGAGCAGGACGATGGTCACTCTCTTGTGAAATACAAGAGTTTCCCGACTATTTTGCAGAATATCATCAGCAACTATACTGCCAAGGGCGGACGCATATTCGTCAGTGGCGCTTATGTGGGCTCGGACATGCAAGGCAGCGACGAGAAGAATTTCCTTTCATCAGTGTTGAAGACTACTTTCGCAGGTCAGAACAGAGACCAGGTCAACACGAAAGTGACAGGCCTTGGCACCGACATGGACGTTTGGCGTTCTATGAACGAAGACCATTACGCCTGTGTGGCTACCGATGCCCTCAATGCCGTTAACGGAGCATACAGCGCAATGCGCTATGCCGATGGCACAAACGCGGCTATTGCCTACGATGGCAACGACTACAAGGCTTTCGTAATGGGCTTCCCTGTTGAATGTATCAAAGAAGTCAGCAAGCGAAACTCAATCATCAGTGGTATAATATCGTTCATTCTGAAGTAGTATAAAGGTACTTTGAGGATGATGTTAACATAAAAATCAGAAACTATGACTAAGATTACAACAAACGCATCAGGAACAAGAAGCATTGAAATCAGCGACAAACACCTCGAAACTATAAGGAAATACAATCTTCTGAGCGGTCTTGTCGACTCCAATGGCATTATCGATGAGTCAGTCCTCGATAAGTTGAAGTTGAACGTCCGCTCGCTGCTGGAGTCGTTGGACGTTAAGGACAACGACCTGCTGGACTTGTGCCTCGATGTCATTTACAATCAGAATATGAAGGCAATCGGTCTGCAAAATCTTATAAAACTTTACAAAGACTGGGATGCCACGCACCCCGCAACCGACACAGTAAATGTTGACGACGGTGATATAACAGACTGATGGCAACAGAACAACGCGGATTTTTGCTTACTGACTTCCTTCCAACAACCAAGAAGGAAGTTGAACTGCATGGCTGGGACCATATAGACGTCATCTTGTTCTCAGGCGATGCTTACGTCGACCACCCTTCATTCGGGGCGGCCGTGATAGGTCGTGTGCTCGAATCAAAGGGATTCAACGTGGCGATAGTACCGCAACCCGACTGGCACGGTGACTTCCGTGACTTCAAGAAGCTGGGACGTCCAAGACTTTTTTTCGCCGTTTCGCCCGGAGCAATGGACTCAATGGTAAACCGCTATACGGCAAACCGACGCAAAAGACATGACGATGCGTACAGCCCCGACTCACGTCATGACATGCGTCCTGACTATCCTTCCATTGTTTACACCAAGATACTGAAGCAGCTCTACCCTGATGTTCCGGTCATACTTGGCGGCATAGAGGCATCGATGCGCCGTCTGACACATTATGACTATTGGCAGGACAAGCTTCGCAAGTGCATCCTCTGCGATAGCGGGGCCGACATGATACTCTATGGAATGGGTGAGAAGAATACTGTTCAGCTATGCGAGGAACTTGCCAAAGGACGTAACATAAAGGATATTAAGGATATTCCCCAAACCGTTTTCTTATGTAAGAAGGACGATATTCCCGGCGGAATAAAGGACGACGACATAGTTCTGCACAGTCACGAAGAATGTTTGAAGAACAAGAAGTTCGAAGCTGAGAACTTCAGGCATATCGAAGAAGAGGCAAACAAGATGCACGCGCAACGCATTCTGCAAGCTGTCGACGACGTGTATGCAGTTGTCAATCCGCCATATCCACCCATGACGACTGAAGAACTTGATGCCGCGTTCGACCTTCCATACACCCGCATGCCACATCCGAAGTACCGCGGAAAGACGATTCCTGCCTTCGAGATGATTAAATACTCAATTACTCTGCATCGAGGCTGTTTCGGCGGTTGCTCCTTCTGTACCATTTCGGCTCATCAGGGCAAGTTCGTCGTATGCCGTTCGAAGAAGAGTATAATGCGGGAAGTCAAACAGGTGATTCACATGCCTGGCTTCAAAGGCTACATTTCAGACCTTGGTGGACCATCGGCAAATATGTATGGCATGCACGGACGCAACCTAAAGGCTTGCGAACACTGCAAACGACCGTCTTGTATAAACCCGGAAGTATGTCCGAACCTTATCACCGACCATAGTAAACTGCTTGATATCTACCATGCAGTCGATGCATTGCCGGAGGTGAAGAAGAGTTTTATCGGCAGTGGTGTACGCTATGACCTGCTGCTACACCATAGCAAGGACGAGGCAAGCAACAAAGCTGCGGAACAGTACACACGTGAGTTGATTGTCAAGCATGTAAGTGGACGACTCAAGGTAGCGCCTGAGCACACTTCCGACAGAGTGCTGAAGTTGATGCGTAAGCCGTCGTTCAAGGAATTCTATGAGTTCAAGCGCATCTTCGACCGTATTAACAAGGAAGAGAATTTGCACGAGCAACTCATTCCGTACTTTATATCCTCGCATCCAGGATGCCACGAGGAAGACATGGCAGAACTTGCGGTGATTACTAAGAATCTTGACTTCCACCTCGAACAGGTGCAGGACTTCACTCCGACACCAATGACTGTGTCAACTGAGACGTGGTACTCCGGCTACGACCCATATACCCTTGAACCTGTGTTCTGCGCCAAGACGCCACGCGAAAAACTTGCGCAAAGGCAGTTCTTCTTCTGGTATAAATCCGAGGAACGGCGCAATATCGAGCATGAGCTTCGTCGAATTGGCCGTCCTGACCTTATCAGCAAACTCTATGACAAGCCTGCCTCGTCACGTCATCACGTACATTATGACCCCAAGGCGATCGGCAGCAGCCCTGACAGTGGTGAGTTTGTAAGGGAAAAACATCACAAGGAGAAGCCGAAAGGCGGCTATTATCACTATAGTAAAGACAAGAAGCGGAAAGAAAACAGAGACCACAAAAGGAACAAGTACCGCAACTGATTCGTTGCGGCCGTTGGTCTCTGATACCTGTTCCTAAATATAGTGATAAGACTATAAGGACATTACTCGTGATGATACGGTTCGCCGCGCATTATGGTACATGCACGGTAGAATTGCTCGGTGAATATAAGCCGGACCATTTGGTGCGAGAATGTCATCTTCGAAAGCGATATAAGGCCGTCGGCACGGGAGTAAACTGAAGGCGAGAAACCGTATGGACCGCCTATGACGAAGACGGTGTTGCGGCCTGCATTCATACGCTTCTGCACCCATTTGGAGAACTCTATGCTCCTCATTTCCTTGCCGTGCTCATCGAGCAATACGACATAATCAGAGGGAGAAAGCATCTTGAGAATGCTTTCTCCCTCCTTTTCTTTTTGCTGTTCTTGGGTGAGCGACTTAGTGTTGCGCAGTTCCGGAATAACCTTTACCTCAAAAGGCATATAGTGATTGATGCGTTTGCGGTAATCGTCGATACCTTCCTGAAACAACTTACCGTTAGTCTTCCCAACCAAGAGTAGGGTAGTCTTCATTTCTTTTTTACCTTTGTCTTAACGACAGGACACAATCCCTCGTCTGGGTCTGTTGTCTCATACTCGTTCTTCCGCTTCGGATTCATCGGGAACCACCCCTTTTCTACTCGCTTCTTCTGTGAGAACAACTCACCGATACCCCAAAGGAGCGATGCGCCGAAGACAGCAAGCAGCGTTGAGATGAAGTCGTTGTGGACAAACAGAGCTGCGCATATGGCGGCTATTCCGCCTACGAGCCACAGCCACCAAGGACGTGTTCCGAAATAATATTCAGTTTTTATTACAAGCGGATGACACAGTCCAATAATTAGAAATGTACAAATCGCAAGCAGTACGCTGGTGAAATTTAGTTCCATCGGCTTACTTCTTCTTCAGTTCGTCGCGAATCTCTGCAAGCAGTTTCTCTGTTGCTGTTGGCTCAGCAGGCTTCTCTGGTTCCGGTTCTTTCTTCTTTGTCAGTTTGTTCATGCCCTTAATCATGAGGAAAATGCAGAACGCAATGATAATGAAATCAATAACATTCTGAATGAACATACCGTAGTTGACCTTTGCATCCTCTACCTGTATTGACAGACCACTGAAATCAATGCCACCTGTAATGACACCAATCAACGGCATGATGATATCGTCTACGAGTGACGAAACGATTTTTCCGAATGCACCGCCGATGATAACACCGACAGCCATGTCCATTACATTGCCTCTAACGGCAAACTCCTTGAATTCTTTTAGAAAACTGCTCATATTTTATTACTTATTATAACGTATTGCAAACTCTACTTGTCATAATTGACTGACCATAACTATTTTAATATTGTTTAATAGTCTTAGCGGTTGCAAAATTAAGAATAAATTTGTATCTTTGCGCTCGAAAAAGAAAAAAAGTTTATCCCAACCATAAAAAAAGAGTCGTAAAAGTAGATATATATTTCTAACAACTTTAATTATAAAAGCAATACAAAAATGGCAAATGTAAAAGTAGCTATCAATGGTTTCGGTCGTATTGGCCGTCTTGCATTCCGTCAGATGTTCGCAGCTCCTGGCTACGAAGTAGTCGCTATCAACGACCTGACAAGTCCTAAGATGCTCGCTCAGCTTCTGAAGTACGATACCACACACGGTGGTTATCAGGGCATTATCGGTGAGAAGCCTGCACACACTGTTTCTTACAGTGACGAGCCTTTCACAGAGAATGGTAAGGAAGCAGCTGGTTACATCGAGGTTGATGGCAAGAAGATTACCATCTACAAGGAGAAGGACGCAGCTAATCTGCCTTGGGGCGCTCTCGACATCGACGTAGTACTTGAGTGCACCGGTTTCTATACATCAAAGGCTAAGAGCATGGCTCACATCAACGCTGGCGCTAAGAAGGTTGTTATCTCTGCACCTGCAGGCAATGACCTTAAGACCATCGTATTCAATGTGAACAATGAGACTCTGACTAAGGACGACCAGATCATTAGCGCAGCATCTTGCACAACGAACTGCCTGGCTCCTATGGCAAAGGCTCTGAACGACAAGTATCCTATCCAGGCTGGTATCATGCAGACCATCCACGCTTATACAGGCGACCAGATGATTCTCGACGGTCCACAGCGCAAGGGCAACCTTCGTCGTAGCCGCGCAGGTGCTTGCAACATCACTCCTGCTTCTTCAGGCGCAGCAAAGGCTATCGGCCTTGTTCTCCCTGAACTGAACGGTAAGCTCATCGGTGCTGCACAGCGTGTTCCGGTTCCAGATGGCTCTACAACTCTGCTCTATGCTGTTGTTAAGGGTAAGGACGTAACCGTAGAGAGCGTTAACGAGGCTATGAAGGCTGAGTCTAACGAGAGCTTCGGCTACAACGAGGAAGAGATCGTTTCTAGCGATATCCTCGGCATGCGTTACGGTTCACTCTTCGACGCAACTCAGACAATGGTTGTTAAGCTCGACGACGATACCTACGAGGTACAGGTTGTTTCTTGGTACGACAATGAGAACTCTTATACTTCTCAGATGGTTCGTACTATCAAGTACTTCGCTGAGCTGAAGTAATACTGATACGTATTAAAATCAATATAGCCGGTTCGTGCCACGTGCATGGACCGGCTTTTTCTTTGCTTTCAAGTCCGTAGAGAGTCTGTTAGAGAGTCCTTCTGTAGAATTATGCTGCAATAGACCTATCTAATCTATTGTCAATATATTTCAAGCGATGATTTGCTCGAAAATGTCTTTGCAACTCATTGATTATCAATATTCTCGCCAAAGGACAACTTTGAACTTGCAAACCCTCATCTTTTAGGCTTCAATAGTTGACCTTTTACAATGCTAAACCTCACCTTTTGCAAGCCAAAAGCTTAGCTGCTGTTTTTGTGTAAAGATTATTCTATTGTAACACGGATGCTTATGTTCAACTAAGCCGAGGCTTTTCTACGCGGTTACATAGCAATCTGCATTTTATGTAAAGACACTACTGCTGTTTGCAAAAAGAGTGGGGAAGTATATAAAAAGAATTATTGCTGTCCGCTAAAACTTTTTTGATTGTACAAAATTAGGGCTGACACTTCTCACGAGGTATCAGCCCTTTTAGTTACCTTTGTAATTGCAAAAAAACAAGTAACTATGAACAAAGGTACAC
>Ga0256406_1000504_pt1 | contig 70977 bp, 62 predicted proteins | sample RumenRJG_03DNA_FD_185986 | JGI IMG/M metagenome (GOLD analysis project Ga0256406, IMG submission 185986) | Bovine rumen microbial communities from Lethbridge, Alberta, Canada - RJG_03 | ecosystem: Host-associated > Mammals > Digestive system > Stomach > Rumen | place: Canada: Alberta | collected... | reverse complement strand
TCAAGACCCTACGTCGACACGGATACGGCTATCCCGATGATGAATACTTCTTCTTGAAGATCATGGATATGAGCCGGAAGGAGTATGTCAGGAATCAGCCATCACATAAAATTTGTGATTGAACCATAAATGCCATGGAATATGTTGCAGAGGCAGCAGAATATAAAAAGAAGCAGAATAATTAATAATAAAATCCAAACAAAAAAGCAGCCCGGAAAAACCGGGCTGTTTTCGTGTACAGGTGTAAATTTGTCAGCAGTCAATGCCTGACCAGATATTATTCATAAAGTATTGGAGCTGATTTCAGATATGATACATAATGAAAAATGTCCCCTTCTGTATCATAGTAACCAGGCTCATCAGGCTCATTAAAAAGAGAAGCATTAACTGCAGCAGCGATTTCTTTGTTTTCGTATGGATCTTTAGCTGCGGAAGATTCATTGTAATTTGACCTAAGTTTACTCATAATAATGCCTCCTATCTAAAATTTTTTGTTGTTAAGCAGAATAATACAGGCTTAAAGAAAATTGCACAATATACAAAATGCACAAAAATTAATTTTATACTCAAAAGACGAATACGATTTCGCCAATTTCGAAGCGTTTCGTAAAAATAGTTTCCTGTAGTCAGATTTTTAACTGAATGATATAATAAAGGCTGCAGGAAAAGGAAGAATAAAAACGAGTTTCCTTAGTATTTGTACAATTTTCTTATGCTATTGTGAAAATTTTTTTAGAACTTAAATAAAAGAAAATTATATGGAAAAAAATATAGAAATCAGTACGGAAGAATATTTTCAGGATCAGGGAAGATATCATATTATTGATATCAGAAAAGAAGATGACTTTACTTATGGTTCGCTGCCGGGAAGTGTGAATATACCGGAGAATCAGTTACTTTCTTTAGTTAATGGAGAAAATGAAAATAGAGAGAGCATAGCAAAGCGCCTGTATGGGTATTTTGAGCCATCAAATGATTGTAATAAGCCATTTCTTCTGGTATGCAGGGTTGGGCGTGAGAGTCTTCCGATTGCAGAGAAGATGAATGAATTTGGCATCGAGGCATTCAGCCTTCAGGGCGGTTATGCAGATTTCGTATTAAAGGACGCAATGCTTCTGGATAAAAACAGCGGTTTTTCAAAGGAAAACGATTTCCGGCAGAAAATAGAAACGGACCTGATTACCAGGTACAGAAAGCCAATTTGGAGCCGTTTTACGAAGGCTGTAAATGACTATGAACTTATTCATGAAGGCGATACTGTTGCCTGCTGTATGTCTGGCGGAAAGGATTCATTTCTTATGGCAAAGCTCCTGCAGGAGCTTTCACGTCACAGCAAAGTGAATTTTCATGTGATTTATCTTTGCATGGATCCGGGCTATGCTCCGGAGAACAGGGCATTGATTGAAAAGAATGCAGAGAATCTTGGCATCGACATTCAGATTTTTGAATCAGATATTTTTGATAATGTTTTTCATATTGAAAAAAATCCATGCTATATATGTGCAAGGATGAGAAGAGGGTATTTATACAGGGCGGCAAAAGAGCGAGGTGCGAATAAAATTGCACTTGGTCATCATTATGATGACGTGATTGAGACAATTCTGATGGGAATGCTCTATGGCGGACAGTTTCAGACAATGATGCCAAAGCTTCACAGCAATAATTTCGAAGGCATGGAACTAATAAGGCCGCTTTATCTAATAAGGGAGGATGACATAAAGAAATGGCGGGATGATAATGGCCTTCATTTCCTTAGATGCGCCTGCCATTTTACGGATACCTGTTCTGTTGATGGAGGGGACACCTCATCTAAAAGAATCGAGACAAAGAGGCTGATTAGGGAACTCAAGAAAACAAATCCCTTTGTCGAAAAAAACATCTTTAAGAGCGCGGAAAATGTGAATCTGAAAACAATTATTGCTTATAAGGAAAATGGAACTAAGCACAGTTTTTTAGATGATTATGATGCTGAAGCTTAATAATATATTATTCTCCGCCAGTGGTTTCCGTGCCGGTATCTGACTGCGTTGTCGTAGCGCCTGCCTCCGGTGGAATATCTGTAGTACTTCCATCTGTTGCAGCAGCACCATCATTCGTTCCTGGAATTGTAATAGGGAGGGCGGTTGCAGGAGATATTGTGGTCGTACCGTCAGGATTCGTAATGACTCCGTTATGGATATTGCAGGTTGCAGCCAGCTGGTCGGCAGACAGAGAATATGGACTGTCCTGAGAACCGGAACCTGCACCTACAATAAATACGCTTGAAATAATCTGGTCAATCGGGCAGTTTGGTCCTGCTGGAAGATATGATGCCGTGCAGATATCAATTTTCGTATGGTGATCGCAGGTATCTGTCGGAACGGTTCCTGCTGCAAAATATTCGTTATATAGCTGCGAGCCTCTTGGGTCTGAATCACAGACGCCTTCAATCGGAAGCAGGCCTGACTTCGCGCAGACCGTGGCAGATGTCACACTTGAAGGCTTGTCGAAATCCTTATATTCCAGATTTTCATGAATCCTTTGCATTACATTTTTCCATATCGTCTTTGAATATTTCGTAGTGCTCTGCGGCGTATTGTCGTCATAACCGCCCCAGATTCCACATGTATAATATGGCGTAAATCCTTCGAATACGGTATCCTTATCATCCGTGGTAGTACCAGACTTACCGGCAATAGCCTGGCCTGAAAAGCTGGCTGCACGTCCGGTTCCCTTGCTCATGACATCCTTCATGGCGCTTGTAAGGAGCCATGCCGTGGAATCCTTAAGAACCTGTTTTGTAGCATCTGTAGAGCTGTCAAGCAGGACTTCTCCGGTGTTTGAAAGCACCTTCGTATAAAGAACAGGTCTATGGTAGATGCCGCCATTTGCAATGCAGGCATAGGCACCTGTGAGGTCAATATTTTTTACACCGTTTGTAATACCGCCAAGAGCGAGTGCCTGATTATTGTCTCCGCTTTCAAGAGTAGTGATTCCAAGATCCTGGGCATACTGGAAGCCAAGACCGGTTCCAATCTGTGTAAGGGTTTTTACCGCTACGACATTTATTGAGTATGTAATACCGGTACGGATATTTGTGTAACCTCTGTACTGGTTGTCATAATTGTGAAGAGGCGTACCATTTGTATATGAGGTAGGGCAGTCGTCCTGTACGCTTGCAAGCGTAAGGCCGCCAGCATCTAATGCGGCTGCGTAGGCTGCGATAATCTTGAAGGTAGAACCAGGCTGTCTTGTGATGTCAGTTGCCCTGTTCAGCGTCTTTGATGCGGTCTTGTCACCACGGCCTCCTGTAAGCGCCACTACATGACCTGTTGACTGGTCTATGATCGTCATAGCGACTTCAGGCTGGAGCGTATAGGTAATGGATTCTCCGGCATCAGGAATGGTATCGCCAGGTCCGATGATTTCGGATTTGTATTGTTCGTAGGCTGCCTGTGCTTCTTCTTTCGTTGAGAAGTTTAAGGAGTAGGATTTATTCTTGCTGGCATAGTAAGACTTCATTGTCTGCTCACTGTAGTTTTCAAATGTACCATCAGCTTTCTCCACTGTCAGCCTGAAGGACATGGAATATTTAGGATCTCCAGAATAATTGGCCTGATTGTTCACTTCATCATCTACTATTGCCTGAATAGATGGGTCAAGGGTAGATTCAATTGTGAGTCCGCCGCTGTACAGGAGCCTGAAAGCCTCAGTCTCATCAATACCCTTCTGTTCAATCAGATCTTCCTTTACCTGGTCTGTAAGGGCATCTACAAAGTAGGTAGTGGCAGTATTTGTCATCTCATTATTGACAACCTGGATTCTTGAATACACATCATCTGCGAGGGCTTCCTTATAGGCTTTTTTGTCTATGTAGCCCTGGTCAAGCATATTTTTCAGAACCTTTTTACGCCTGTCTTTATTATTATCAGGATTAGAAATAGGATTGTACTTTGATGGATTCTGGGTAATTCCTGCTATAACGGCATCTTCTGACAGCGTAAGATCCTTTACGTCTTTATTGAAATATCTTTGTGAAGCTGCTTCGACGCCTAAGGTATTCTGACCGAGATTTATAGTATTCAGATAATTTTCAAGAATTGTATCCTTATCGGTAACCTTCTCGAGCTGTACAGCCAGATACTGCTCCTGAATCTTCCTGTCGAGTCTGTCCTTCAGGGATGATTCGGAGGTCCAGCTTGTAAAGTAGTTATTTTTAAGAAGCTGCTGGGTAATCGTTGAAGCGCCCTGTGAAGGCTTTCCGCCGGATGCGACAGAAGTAATGGCAGAGAAGCCGGCACGGATGATTCCCTTCATATCAATGCCATTGTGTTCGTAGAATCTTTCGTCTTCTATGGCAACAAAGGCATGCTGAAGGTCGAGCGGAATCTCATCAATCGTCACATACTGTCTGTTTGCACCACTGGCAGCGAGGGTCTCTATTTGATTTCCGTCCTTGTCCAAAATATTTGTAGAATAACCTTCTGGAGAAATATTGATTTCGGAAATGTCTGGTACTTTTTTGATGAGAGAAGAAGCATAAATATAAAAGCCTCCTACCAGGGTGGCAGCAAGAATAATAAAAATAATGAATATTGTTTTAATGAAGCTGATGGCAAAGCGCTTGCCAGCCTTTTTCTTATCGTGCTTTAACTTCTCTAATCTCTTGTGAGTCTGTTCTTTTCCGTAATTCATTTTCACTCCGAACTATCCCATATGATGCCAGCTTTGTGGTATCAAGTTCATTTCAGCCAGACTAAATCATATTTACAGCCAAAATCCTTCACATTATAGCAAATTTTCTGTTATTATAATAGTGATTTTTTTGGAGGCTTTATGGCAGGATTTGAAATAATAGAGGGCGGAAGCTCAGAAATAATAATAAAAAAATCGAGATTCATCGGTGAGGCTTTTGCAGTGCATTCGAGAGAGGATGCTGCAAGGATTCTAAATGAAACTGTGAAAAAGTATTATGATGCGAAGCATCACTGCTATGCTTATGTGATCAAAGAGGAGAATATCGAAAAAGCTTCGGATGATGGTGAGCCTTCAGGTACGGCTGGAAAGCAGATTCTTTTTAATCTCCATGAGAAGAAGCTGAATAATGCACTTGTCATCGTTACCAGGTATTTTGGCGGAATCCTGCTTGGAACAGGCGGGCTTTGTGAGGCATACAGGGATGCATCTTTAGAAGCAATAAAGAATTCAGATATTTCCGAGGTGATGGAGGGGCTGGAGTATTGTCTTACTATTAATTATGACGATTATGGGAAAATAGATTATTTCCTGAAGCAGGAAAATTATTTTACTTTTCCACCGGAATTTTCAGATAAGGTTGCATTAAAGGTAATGGTCCAGTCAGGAAATGAAGGGCAGTTTGAAAAGAAAATAAATGAAATTTCTGCCGGAAGAGCAGGCTATTCACGATCTGAGTTATTGAAATACTGCAGGGTAAATAATTCCATAAAATATTTTTAAATTTCTGCTTGACAATTTTCAAATTGCCCTTTATAATATCACTTGCTTTTGACAAATTGGCCCATCGCCAAGCGGTAAGGCAACGGACTCTGACTCCGTCATTTCCAAGGTTCGAATCCTTGTGGGCCAGCGATTTCCCGCAGTAAGTGACTGCGGGATTTTTTTATGCAGGAAATGATATTAATACACTAGAAAGAATGGCATCAGGCTGTTTAACCTGGCAGTGAGTAGAAGCTTGAGAGACTTTCGTTTATAAGAGGAATAGAAATGTACGATAAAGAATTTAACCGGGACGAAAATAAAGAACACAGAGACCACCATAGCAGCTATGGACATGCCAGCAATCGTGAGCATAGGGGGAGCTATGGACATGGCAGAAGTGGCGGCAATCATAGCTACGGGCATGACAGTGGTGAGCATCACGGCGGATACGGCCATGGTGGCAGCGGAGCGCGTCGTGGAAGCTATGACCACAAGGATTTTGAACATCGTGGGGGTGAGAAGGGCAGACGTCCGATGCCAGCTTATGATGCGAAAAACAGCCCCATCAAGCTTGGCATCATCCAGAAGCTTTATGTGCAGCGCTTTGTAGAGTTCGGTGCATACTTAGGGGTGACAGAAGAAAAGGTCACGAAAGATGAAAAGGAAACTGCTCCCAAGGGTGTTATATTAGAAGTTCTGCTTCCGAGGAATGAACTTTCGGAGGAGGTAAGGACTGGTGAACCATTGGATGTTTTCGTTTATCTCGATTCTTCCGACAGGCCTGTTGCGACACTTTCAAAACCAAAGCTTACATTAGACTCTTTTGCACCGCTTACAGTGAAGGAACTTTCCAATTTTGGCGCATTCCTTGACTGGGGTCTTCCAAAGGATCTCTTTATGCCGTTTGGAGAAATGAAGGAGCATCCCAGAGAAGGCGAAACTGTACTTGTACGTCTTTATATTGACAAGTCCGGAAGGCTTGCAGCATCTGAAAAAGATATTTACAAAATGCTCTCGACTGATTCACCTTACAAGAAGGATGATGATGTCACAGGACGGGTCTATGAGCTTGGCGTTGATTTCGGAATTTTTGTAGCAGTGGATGACAAGTATTCTGCCATGATACCGAAGTCTGAAAAGCATGACGAGCTTCACATTGGTGACGTGATCAATGCAAGAGTCATGGATGTAAAGGAAGATGGCAAGCTGGACATTTCTCTTCGTGATAAGGCGTATGTGGAAATAGATAATGATGCAGAAGCCCTGTACCAGCTCCTTGATGAATATGGCGGTGTTTTTCCATTCACAGAAAAGGCTACTCCTGCAGTCATCGAACGTGAAACAGGACTTTCAAAAGCTGCCTTCAAGCGTGCCATTGGACGCCTCTACAAGGAACGTAAGATCACTCTGAATAATGGGGTCATCAGGAAAGCGGTAGAAGAATAATATCAGGAATTACTGATTACATCAAAAAAGGGACCATGCACTTACCGCATGATCCCTTTTAACTTGCTTATTTTCTGAAATATTCTTAGCACGTAAACTGCTGCATATTCTGCTCGAGGGCATTCGCAATATTCTTAAGCTCGTCAGAATTGTTCTTCATATCGCCTGCGATATTTGAAATCGTAGATACTGAAGCGGAAGATTCCTCAGTAGATGCTGCATTTTCTTCTGCGATTGCAGAAAGACTTTCTACAGTAGATACTACATTTGCTCTTGCTTCTTCCATTGAATTCATCTTTTCTGCAATAGAATTGATTCCATTTTCTGAACTCTCTATGCCATCAGAAACAGCCTGAAATGCTTCTGAAGTCCTGTCAACGTCAGAAGACTGCCTTTCAATTATATCTTTTACTTCCTCCATTGTTGCAACAGATTTTTCAGATTCCTGAATCAATACATCTATGATCTTTTCAATCTGCTTTGCAGAATTGTCAGACTGGTCTGCAAGCTTTTGAATCTGGCTTGCTACAACGGCAAAGCCACGTCCTGCTTCACCAGCACGGGCAGCCTCGATAGAAGCATTGAGGGAGAGAAGATTTGTTTCTTCTGCAATGTCTGAAATAAGCCCGGTAACTTCGCGAATCTTCTGGGTGGATTCGTTTGTAGCACGGGTCTGTTCAGAAATAGTCTGAATAGTTGCCTTTGTCTCGTTATTTACTTCGCCGAGCTCTTCAAGCGTCTTTACTGCATCATCATGAGCACTGCGCATCTTTGCGGCTGTGTTCTTTAGTTCATTTACCTCAGAGGTTGTTTCCTGAATCATTGAACCAATCTGCATTACAGAATCTGAAGCATTTGAAGTTTCCTGAGCCTGGCTCGTTGCACCATTTGCGATTTCTTCAACGGCAGTATCGACCTGTGCTGAAGTATCAGACATATTTGATGCATTTTTATAAATATTTGTAGAAGAATTCAGAAGAGTAGAACTCTGTGAACGGATATTGTTTATCGTATTTGAAAGTGTCTGCTCAAGTCTGATGATCGCACGACCCTGGACGCCAAATTCATCATTTCTTGAAGAAAGAGCCTTTTCACGATCATGGATTCTGAAATCAAGCTTTGACATACGGTTGATGACATGAGTAGCTTCAAATATAGGTTTAATAACAGTATTCAGAATCATTACAAATATGACAGCGATAATGAAACCTATGATGAACGCTATGATGGTAATCAGAAGGATCATTTTTGAAACTACGCCTGTGACATCGCTCTGGTCAGCGGAGCATACCAATACGAAATCATTCGACTTCGAAACATAGTAAGATGACATCTTGATTGTTCCGTTAAAGTCGTATGTGGTGAAGGCACCTTTTGGAGAATTCCCGGCCTGTATCTCAGCAACGACTCCCTTTATTGTAGCATTCTCTACAGGCTGTCCGATTTTGTCAGCTGTAGGATGGTAAAGCATCGTGCCGTCACTGCTTACGATATAGAAATACGATGAGCCAAGTCCTGTGATTTTCTTCCCTTCAAGCATAGGCGTGAGCGTATCTGTCGAAAGGACTGATTCCTTATCCTCATTTCCGTTGAGCCTCAAATCAATACTATCACCAATTGAATCAACCATGTCTGTCATGGAATTTTCAATAAGTTTAAGAGAGGTTTTCCTGGTAAGAATACTAGTAATAATAAGACATGAAATTAGAATGCAGGCCATTCCAATATCAATCATAATGTTCAGCCTGAGCTTAATTGAGAACTTAGGCTTATCCCCTGAAAGGTTTTCGTTTGGCATACTCTGTGTATCCATAAAAGCGTCCTCCGTTTGTGAAACATTAACAATTAATTTTCTAAAATCAATTAATATATTATAACTTTTTTATGCAAAATATTCAAGTTAATTTTGGCATTAATAAGATTAATAATTGAAAATGTAGTTCATTTTTCGCATAATAGATTAAAACAGCAATACGGCGGTTTGATCAAAATAAAACAGCGCAACGTTTATTAGATAAACAATATTATTTTTTTAGAACAGATCAGGACAGGGAAAATAATGCAGCAGGAAAAATGGATAGTATATGCAAAAAAGGCAGATTTTAAGGCGCTTTCAAATAAGTATGGAATAGACCAGGTTACTGCCAGAATAATAGTCAACAGGGGAATAGATGAGGAAAGCTTTTCGGATTATCTTAATCCATCACTTGAAAAATTATATTCCCCACATTTATTACTGGACCTGGATAAAGGCGTTGAAATCGCTTCAGATGCGGTAAAAAATAATAAAAAAATCCGGATTATTGGTGATTATGACTGTGATGGCATAAATTCTACATATATCCTTACTTCTGCCTTGAAGGAAATCGGGGCAGATGTCTCATATGATATTCCTGACCGGGTACAGGATGGCTATGGACTGAATACCCGTCTTGTAGAAAAAGCAATCAATGATGGTGTTGATCTGATTATTACCTGTGACAATGGAATTGCCGCATTTGATGCAATAAAGGAAGCGGAGGATTCCGGCATCACCGTTATCGTGACGGACCATCATGAGGTGCCATTTGAAAAAAATGAAGCTGGTGAAAAAATCGAAATTCTTCCACCAGCATCCTGCGTGATAAATCCTCACAGAGAGGGAGACAGATATCCATTCAAGGAGATCTGCGGAGCAGTAGTTGCATGGAAATTTGTCTCTGCTCTTTTTGAAAAATCAGGTAAAGCCGGTGACGAAAAAAAGTACATTGAAAATGCTGCTTTTGCGACGGTATGTGACATCATGCCGCTTAAATCTGAGAACAGGACCATTGTTTCCATAGGTCTTCAAGTGATGGCACATACAAGGAATATCGGCATGCAGGCGCTGATAAAAGAAACCGGGATTTCAGGGAAAAAACTTACGGCATACCATTTTGGCTTTGTACTCGGACCCTGCTTTAATGCGACAGGAAGGCTTGATACGGCAAAATTAGCATTGTCCCTGTTATTTTCTACTGATCAAGATGAAGCAGTGCGTATTGCATCCGAGATTCATTCCATGAATGAAGAACGGAAGGAGATGACAGAGCAGGGCAGGAAGAAGGCAGATGAGATGCTTTCTGAAATGAATATTGAAGAAAACCCCGTCATTATCTTAAATATTCCGGATCTTCATGAAAGTTTATGCGGTCTTGTGGCAGGAAAAATAAAGGAAGAATATTATCATCCGACATTTATCCTTACAAAAGGTGAAAATGGGCTTAAGGGAAGCGGCAGATCAATCGAGGCCTATTCGATGTTTGAGAAGATGTCCGAGTGTAAGAAATTATTTACGCAGTTTGGTGGGCATCCTATGGCGGCAGGTCTTACTATTCCAGAAGAGAATTTTGAGAAATTTAAGAAACGCATGAATGAAAATTCAGGACTTTCTGATAAGGATTTCCAGAAGAAGGTGATGATAGATGTTCCCATGCCCCTTTCTTATCTTGCTTCGCACCAGGGCATTATTGATGAATTAGAGAGGCTTTCTCCATTTGGAAATGGGAATGAGACGCCGCTTTTTGCAGACAAGGATGTGCCTGTAAAGAAAATTTCCACGATTGGCAGGGTGACGAAGTACTGGAAGATCACTTTTTTCATAAATGAGTCATACAGTATAGAGGCATTGTATTTTGGAGATGCTGATGAGTTTAAGCATTATTATGTAAACAAATATTCTGAAAATGACTGGAATTTAGCTATTGCAGGGAAGAAACAGAAACTTGCAATGACTTTCTGCTATCAGCCTGAGTGGAATGAATACAGGGGACAACGCACGATGCAGATTATCATTAATCATTTTCAATAAATGTTCACTTGTATTCGCAGGTCTTTTTGTATATTATTAATAATAATGCTAATGCATTGGGGGTTGATCATATGTCAAAAGTTGAGAATTACAGTTTTAAGTCTTCAGATGATGAACAGACCACGATTCATGCAGTAAAGTGGTCACCGGATGAGGGAAAGCCTGTTGCAGTGCTTCAGCTTGTGCATGGGATGATCGAGTACATTGAGCGGTATGATGAGTTTGCAAGATTCCTTGCAGACAGGGGATTCATCGTGATGGGACATGACCACATTGGACATGGAGATTCTGTCAAGAGCGAGAGTGACTGGGGCGTTTTTCATACAAAGAATCCTGATGTGACTCTGGTAGAGGATATGTTTACGAATTACCAGATTATAAAGGAACAGTACCCGGATATCCCATATTTTATCCTGGGACATTCTATGGGTTCATACCTTCTTCGTGAATTTCTCTCTATGAAGGCAGGTGAGCTTCAGGACGTAAATGGCGCAATTATCATGGGAACTGGCACAGTGCCAGATAAAACCCTGAAGGCTGCGCTTGCAATTGCAAACATCATTTCCATATTCCACGGGCCGGATTACAAGAGCAAATTCCTTGCAAATCTTTCGAGCGGCGGTGCTTCATACAAGGATTATGACTGCACGGGAAAGGATCCGGAAAAGAGCTGGCTTTCAAAGAATGTGGAATCTGTTACGAAATATTATAAGGATCCAAAGGACACATTTCTTTTTTCAGTCAATGGGTGGAAAATTCTTTACAATTCATGCCGGTATGACAACAACATGGAAAATGTAAAGAAGATGAATATGGAGATTCCGGTGCTTTTCGTTTCAGGAAGTGAGGATCCGGTGGGGGATTTAGGCGAAGGAGTAAAACTAGCCTACAAGTCTTTCCTGGATGCCGGCGTGAAGGACTGCACGATGCATCTTTATGAAAATGACAGGCATGAGCTTTTACAGGAGACTGACAGGGAAAAGATATATTCAGATCTTTATGATTTTATGAAAGAAAGAATGAGATGAGAAATACACAATACTTTGAGAGGTTATGGAATTCCTTCCGTGCGATTCTGAAGGAACCCGTAAATGTGGGAAAGCAGTTTGTGGAAAGCAAGGATTATCTGCTTGGCATAGGATTTATTGTTGCTGAGGTGCTCTGTTCTGGTCTTTACTTTTTTCTATTTGGCTTCAGGCTGAATCTTGGTGTTATTAAGGCTTTCAAATATCTTTCTGCACTTTCTGCAAAGCACTTATCGTTGCTTTCGTATTTTGGATTTGGACTTTTAAGCTATGCAATTGATGCCGGGCTTTTGCTGCTTATTATGTTTCTTTTCTCAAAGCTTTTCTCAAATCCTAAGGTAGATATTCAGAATGCCGTAATACTTATTTCCCTTCAGGCGATTTTTGACATACCAGTCACTCTTGCTGCAGGCTGCGTATCATTTTTGAGTTCAGCGGCAGGGCTGTTTGTTTATAGTGCAGGAAAATTATTAGGGCTTCTCATAGTTTCAAAGCTCTATCCTTATGAAGATTCAAACGGCAGTGAAAAGTCATCTTATATTGTATTTTCGATTTATGGTGCAGCTGCGCTGGCAAAGGGAATAGTAGACATGCTCTATATTTCCATGATGCTGAAGTGATACTTATACTTTTTTTGACAGGATATTCTTCAGTTTTTCAATCCAACCGAAATCATTCTGAACCTTCTCGACCTTTCTTCTGTTTTCTTCTGAAAAGCCTACGAGAATATCATGATTTGCTTCAGCAAGGTAGTCCATGATTCCGTCGATGTTCGTCTTTGTGTTTTTCGGGCACTTGATATAGATTTTCTTTTTCGCTGTGATATAGAGCGTATAGGAAATTGCAAAATGGTGCCAGAGAATTTTGTGAAGCGTCGAATACTTATAAATCCAGATGATTTCTGAAAGTGGCACAATTGCAATTCCGTATTTTGAAGTTTCAATAAAATAATGCTGGGTGATAAACATATCCTCAGTTGCAAGCTGTGGGAGTGTCTCTAATTCTTCTTCCGCTTCGTCAAGCATCTTTACAGGATTTCCATAAGAAGACAGTCTTAAGACTGGCGGAGAAAGTTTTGGAAATGCAATGAACAGAAGCGAGAGAAAAAGACTCACAAACGAATAAATAATAAAAAATAGATAGATGAACCGTAATAGTCTTGCAGAAGTTCCATCTCCATCAGGCTCAGAGAGCATGCACATTGAAACGGAATTCGTAAGTCCCCTTGTATTCCATGAAAGATCTTTTGCAAGATTTTTAAGAAGTTCTTTTTCTGAATGTGAATTTCTTATGATCTTTGCATTGATTGTGACTTGATCAAGCTTAGGCTCGCCAGACTGGCAGGTATCAGGCTTCAGCAGCAGGATGATACATTCGTCACCATGCATTACATAATAATAATAGCCATTTGTTCTGTTCATAAAACGCTTGCGGTAGCCGGTGAAATAGGCATTCGTAAAAGTTCCGGAAACATATCTCACCCTTTTTGAATACAGAGTTTCTATTGAGTCCGAATCTGTAATATTTTTTGGAGCCAGGATTGACCTTATTGGAAAAATAAACGATAATAGAACAAGTGCTGCTAAAAAAATAATGGGTGCAGCAAGTTTTCTTTTATAGTATGAACGTATGCTTTTTATGATATAATGTCGTAAATCCATAGATTTAAGTATAGATTTTTGTTAATAAAAAAGCAATATTTTATGAAGGTAGAATTGTTTAGATAGGAGTAGAGTGATGCAGGACTATATGGTTAGGGCATCTGCAAATGATGATACGATCAGGGCATTTGCCGTTACATCTAAAGTGCTTACGGAAGACGCCAGGGTTCGTCATAATCTTTCGCCCATCTGTACAGCGGCACTTGGGCGTGCGATGTCGGCAGCCCTTATGATGGGATATATGATGAAGAATGACAAGGATCTTCTGACACTGGTGTTTTCAGGAGACGGTCCAATGGGAGGACTCACTGTCACTTCAAACAATAAGGGTGAAGTAAAAGGTTTCGTAAATAATCCTGATGTATATCTGAAGGACAAATTTGCCGGACATTTAAATGTCGGTGAGGCTATGGGACACGGAACACTTCGTGTTATGAAGGACACAGGCCTGAAGACTCCGTATTCTGGAACTGTCGCTCTTCAGACGGGAGAGATTGCGGATGATCTTACCTATTATTTTGCTGCCTCTGAGCAGGTTCCATCAGCAGTAGGGCTTGGTGTTCTTATTAATAAAGACATGTTTGTGGACTATGCCGGCGGCTTCATTATTCAGGTAATGCCTGAGGCTGATGAAGATACGGTTACCAAAATCGAAAAAAATATTAAGAGCCTTCCTCCTGTTACGACCCAGCTTGCCAGCGGCTGCTCACCTGAGGATATCATCAGGAATGTTCTTGCAGGCCTTCGTGTAGAGATTCATGACAGCCGTCTTTGTTCATTCCATTGCGACTGCTCGAAGGAAAAAGTAAAAAATGCAATCATGATGCTGAATGTTTCCGATATAGATGAGATGACAAAGGGTGGTGAACCTATTGAGACAGTCTGCCAGTTCTGTGGAAAGAAATATGTCTTTTCAGCAGAAGAGATCAGACAGAGCCTTTATCAGAAGGTCGGAAACGGGGAATGACATGAATGACGGATTTGTAAAGGTATCCTGCGTGACACCGTCGCTTAAAGTTTGTGATATCGAATTTAATACTTCAGAAATATTAAAATATATGAAGGAGACTTCAGAAAATGGTGCCAAGGTCACTGTTTTTCCAGAACTCTCAATCACAGGTTATACATTAAATGATCTTTTTGCACAAGGCCTCATTCTCGAAAAATCAAAAGAGGCACTTATCACTATTGCAAAGGAATCAGCAAAATATGATGGTATTTTCTTCGTAGGGCTTCCATTTGAGTTTTTAGGCAAATTATATAATGCTGCAGCCGCTGTTTCCGGTGGAAAGATACTAGGAATTATACCAAAGAAATACCTTCCGAATTATCATGAATTTTATGAGAAGAGGCAGTTTGCAAGAGGCTTTGAAAAGCCTGTAAAGATTGCTTTTGGACCATACGAGACATATTTTGGAATGAATCTTTTGTTTACTCCTGATTCTATGCCAGACATGCATATTGCGGCAGAACTCTGTGAGGATCTCTGGGTTATAGATCCGCCCAGTGTTTCCCATGCAGAGCATGGAGCAAATGTAATCGTCAATCTTTCTGCCTCAAATGAAGTCATCGGAAAGGAAAGCTACAGGCTTTCACTTGTTTCTTCCCAGTCTGCAAAATTATATTCAGCCTATCTTTACTGCAGCGCAGGACCGGATGAATCGACACAGGATATCGTGTTTTCCGGACACAATATCATAGCAGAGGATGGAGCGGTTCTTGCATCATCAAAGCTTTTCTCAGAGGGAGCTTTATATTCTGAAATTGACATAGAGAAACTAAATAGTGAGCGGCGCAGGATGGATACCTTTGAAATGAGTACGCCGTCTGAAACGGATTCTTCCTATGAGAATATTTCTTTTCATCTTTCGAAGGAAGAAACTGTTCTCACAAGGAAAATAGAAAAGCTCCCGTTTGTTCCTGCAGAAAGCAGCGAACTTAAAAACCGTTCCTCAAAAATTCTCGATATCCAGACCTATGGCCTTGTAAAGAGACTGAAGCATACAGGCTCTAAATGCGCCGTAATTGGAATTTCCGGAGGGCTCGATTCTACGCTGGCACTGATTGTCACGGTTCGTGCCTTTGATATTCTGTCGCTTGACAGAAAGGGAATCATCGCAGTTACGATGCCTGGTTTCGGTACGACTGACAGGACATACAATAATGCAGTCACAATGGTAAATGCCTTTGGTGCGACGCTCAGGGAAGTTTCAATCAGCAAGGCTGTCATCCAGCATTTTTCGGATATCGGCCAGGACATGGAGAATCATGATGTCACTTATGAGAATTCCCAGGCCCGTGAGCGGACGCAGATTCTCATGGACATAGCAAACAAAGAAAACGGACTTGTAATAGGTACTGGCGATTTATCAGAACTTGCACTCGGCTGGGCAACCTATAATGGCGACCATATGTCAATGTACGCTGTAAATGTTTCTGTCCCAAAGACACTGGTCCGCCATCTCGTAAAATATTATTCTGATTTTATTGCTTCTTCTGATGAATTAAAGACAGCACTGAATGATGTCCTTGCGACACCGGTTTCTCCGGAGCTACTTCCGCCTGAGAATGGCAATATTTCCCAGAAGACAGAAGACCTGATAGGTCCATATGAGCTTCACGATTTCTTTCTATATTATATGATGCGTTTTGGATTTTCCCCGAAGAAGATTTTCAGAATGGCAAAATATGCATTTAATGGCACATATTCTGATGGGATTATTCTGAAATGGGAAAAGGTATTTTTCAGACGTTTCTTTACCCAGCAGTTCAAGAGATCATGCATACCTGATGGCCCGAAGGTAGGTTCAGTTTCCTTAAGTCCAAGGGGAGACCTAAGGATGCCATCAGACGCTTCAAGCATATTGTTTCTGAAAGAACTTGACGAAATAAAAATTTGACTCTATAATTCCCATTTGTTAAAAAGGATGAAAGAGAAAAAATATGACAAAGAAGAAGTTAGGATTAATTATCGGTATCGTTGTGGCAGTGCTTCTTGCTGTTTATTTCGGATTTGCACTGTTCTTCAGTTCGCATTTTTATTTTGGTTCCACAGTAAATGGAGTAAACAGCTCCGGAAAGACAGTTGACGATGTCAAACGTGCGCTTTCAAAGGCAACTGATGATTATTCACTTACATTGGAAGAAGCTGATGATCAGGAAGAAAAGATTTCTTCAAAGGATGCCGGTCTTACCATTTCTTTTAAGGGTGGTGAGGTAGATGAGCTTCTTGATAAGCAGAGCCCATTTAAATGGATCAGTGGCATTGCTTCGAAGAAGAAATATACTTCAAAGAATATTGCTGAGATAGATGACGGCGTTCTCGATGATACGCTCCAGTCTCTTGACTGCGTGAAGAATTCAGATTCGGGAACACAGACTGCTGATGCTACGTACGAATTTTCTGATGGAAAATTTCAAATCAAGGATGAAGTCTACGGTACGAACATCGATATGGATGCGTTCACGAAAAATGTGAAGACTGCGCTTACGAATTTTAAGCCTACACTCAGCCTTTCTGATTCAAAATCTTATGTACAGCCAGCTGTTACAAAAGATGATAAGGATTTAAATAATACAGTCGACGAATTAAATAAAAGAGTCGGCATGAAGATTACATATACCGGGGTGAATGAGACAGTTCCTCCTGATGTACTTGCCGGTTTCCTTACGACGGATGATGCGGGTAATGTCACAGCAGATACAGGCAAGATTTCAGAATATGTTGATACGCTCGTAAAGAAATATACTACGGCCGGTCACTCAAAGACGCTTCATACTTCCTACGGAAAAGATGTCACGATTTCAAATGGTGACTACGGATGGAAAATTGATAAGGATAAAGAAATCGCAGAGCTCGCCAGTGATGTTGAAAAGGGCGAGGATGTCTCAAGGGAAATCAACTGGAAGACTACAGCCGCCAGCCATACAGGCAATGATTATGGCAATTCCTATGTCGAGGTAAACATTACCGCGCAGCATTTATTCCTTTATGTGAATGGCGCAAAGGTTCTTGATACGGATGTAGTTACCGGAAATCCAAATAAAGGAAATTCAACACCTACCGGAGCTTATGGTATTACCTACTGCGAGAAGGATGCTACTCTTAAGGGTGAGAATTATACTTCTAAGGTTAAGTACTGGATGCCATTCTGTGGGAATGTCGGCATGCATGATGCTCCCTGGCGTTCACAGTTCGGTTCTGATATTTATATGAGAAGCGGTTCCCACGGCTGCGTGAACCTTCCGCCAAGTATTGCACCAAAGATTTTCGCGCAGGTAAAGACAAATTTCCCTGTACTTGTCTATACGCTTCCTGGTACTGGAAAATCAATAAATACTGATGCTGCAAATGCAGTAGTTGCAAAGATTAATGCAATTGGGAATGTGAGCCTTGAAAGCGAATCGTTAATCACGGATGCAAGAACTTCTTATGATGCGCTTGACTCTGCATCAAAGACAGCGGTTACAAATTATGAGACACTTACAAATGCAGAGACTGCACTTGCTGCTCTGAAGGCTGCAGGAGCAGCTGCTACACCTGCACCAGCTGATGGTACGACAACAACAGATGGTACGGTAGCAGATCCAAATGCTGCTGCAACTGATGCGTCTGCAGCACAGTAAGCAGATTTTAGGTAATTAATTAAATGGAAAAAGAATTAGCATTTTTTGATAAAATCAGAACGGTAACGCCATATACGCCAGGCGAGCAGCCAAAAAATCAGAATGTCATCAAGCTGAATACGAATGAGAATCCATATCCGCCATCACCGAAAGTTCAGAAAGTTCTCGAGGCTTTTGAGGCAGGTGTCTTAAGAAAATACCCGGATCCACTCTGCACGGAGCTTATTGATGCGCTTTCAAAAGAATACGGTGTTTCAAAGGACAGGATCTTTGTCGGCGTAGGCTCTGATGATGTGCTGGCAATGAGTTTCCTTACATTCTTTAATTCAAAGAAGCCGATCGTATTTCCTGATATCACTTATTCTTTCTATGATGTATGGGCAGACGTTTTCAGGATTCCATACGAGATGATTCCTCTGAAGGATGATTTTACGATTAATACTGAAGCTTTTGTAAATACCGACTGCGGCGGCGTTGTGATTCCAAATCCGAATGCGCCGACAGGCGTCTTTCTTGAGACTTCTGCTATCGAAGAAATTATCAAGGCACATCAGGATTCTGTCGTCATTATTGATGAAGCCTATGTGGATTTTGGCGGACGGTCTGTTCTTCCGCTCATTGATAAATATGAAAATCTTCTGGTGGTCCAGACTTTCTCAAAGTCAAGGTCACTTGCAGGTTCACGAATCGGCTTTGCCTTCGGCTCAGAAAAACTCATCAAATATTTATCTGATGTGAAGTTTTCCTTCAATTCCTACACGATGGATTCCATTACGCAGAAGATTGGTGCAGCTGCACTTTCGGACAAAGAATATTTTACCGAGACTACGAAGAAGATTGTCAAGACAAGAGAATATTTTAAGAAGGAAGTCTCAAAGCTCGGTTTTACCTTCCCAGATTCGATGAGCAATTTCGTATTCATCCATCACGATCAGTATAATGCAAAGGATTTATTTGCTGCATTAAAGGAGAACAATATCTTTGTCCGCTACTTTGATAAGCCTAGGATCAATGATTATCTCCGCGTGACAATTGGAACGAAGGAAGATATGGATAAGTTATTAGCATTCTTATCGGAATATACAAAGTAATATGGAATGGAAAAATCTAATCATAAATGTCATTGCGATTTTCGCAGGACTCTTTATCTATATCGGAATCTCTTACACCAAGTGGGGGAAGAAACATTCTGACATGCAGTTTTTCATCATGCTCGTGTCGATTCTTTCACCAGTGGTCATTGTAGGATTAATCAGGCATTTTGTGGGAATATAAAATGAAGACATCGACATGAATGTGGGCAAATGAAAACTCTGACTCGGACGTTGGTGCTTGCTGAATGCGAGTCGCCAGGCGAAGCATGAAGCTTATGCACCACTACGTCGAGTCCGAAGTGGGAACGGGTTTTCATGGCCCACATTTATGGAGATGGCTGGAGTAAATTTATGGATGATTCTCTGTGTGCGACATGCAATAATTTAATATATGACGAAGATGAAGAGGCCTACATCTGTGATGAAGATATGGACGAAGACGACTATGCGCACTTCATGCTGTCGGAGAGGAAACGTTGTCCGTTCTATGAATCGAATAATGAATACGAGGTCGTGAAGCATCAGGCATTCTGAGGTATTGAAGCTTTGTATGGACAGGAAGCAAAATTCCTGCCCATTTTTTATGTCTACGCATTTCAAAATTTTTTTATTTTATGTATTGACAAACGAAGACGATAATCATATAATCCTATAAAACCTAGGAACTAAGTAGGAAATAAAAATAAGTTGATTTTATAGGAGGCAGTTATGTCAAAGATCGTTGAAAGTGCAACAGAATTAATCGGAAACACACCTATTCTCAAGGCATCAGGCTATGCAAAGGCCGCAGGAGTTCCTGATGCGAACATTTTAGCAAAGCTCGAGTACTTAAATCCAGCCGGATCCGTAAAGGACAGAATCGCTTATGCGATGATCAAAGATGCTGAGGAAAAGGGCGAGCTGAAGCCAGGCGCTACCATCATTGAACCTACCAGTGGAAACACAGGCATCGGCATCGCAGCAGTTGCAGCAGCAAGAGGCTACAAAGCAGTCCTTACATTACCTGATACAATGAGTGTTGAGAGAAGAAATCTCCTCAAGGCTTACGGTGCAGAGCTTGTTCTTACAGAAGGCGCAAAGGGTATGAAGGGAGCCATCGCAAAGGCAGAAGAGCTTCATGAGAAGACACCTGGTTCCGTCATCTTAGGACAGTTCGACAACCCTGCAAATCCAAAGGCGCATGAAGAGACCACAGGACCTGAAATCTGGGAGCAGACAGACGGCAAGGTTGATTACTTCGTAGCCGGTGTTGGTACAGGCGGAACACTTTCAGGTGTAGGGCATTTCCTTAAGAGCCAGAATCCTGATGTCAAAATCATCGCAGTTGAACCTGCTACAAGCCCTGTACTTTCAAAGGGCACAGCTGGTCCTCACAAGATTCAGGGAATCGGCGCCGGCTTCGTTCCGAAGACACTTGACACAAAGGTTTATGATGAGATTATACCGATCGAGAACGATGACGCATTTGAAGAAGGCAGACGTTTTGCAGTAAGTGAAGGAATCCTTGTTGGAATTTCTTCAGGCGCAGCACTGAAGGCTGCTGATATCCTTGCAAGTCGTCCTGAGAACAAGGGCAAGAATATTGTTGTTCTTCTTCCAGATTCAGGAGACAGATACCTTTCTACTGCATTATTTTCATGATAGGATTTCCATATGAAGATTTCTACAAAAGGAAGATATGCGCTTCGGCTGATGCTCGATCTTGCCATCTATGACACCGGCGACCCGATTTCCCTAAAGGATGTGGCGAAGCGTCAGAAAATTTCAGAGAAATATTTGGAGCAGATTATCTCTGTCCTAAACCGCGGCGGCCTTGTAAAAAGTGTCCGTGGAGCGCAGGGCGGATATGTGCTTCGGAAGAAGCCGCCGGACATTACTGTCGGTGACATCTTAAGGCTCACCGAAGGTGACCTCGCACCCGTCGCATGCGTAGGAAAAGATCCCGAGGAATGCGACATGAAGTCGACCTGCGTCACGATTTATGTCTGGAACAAGCTTGCCAAGGCAATCGCAGATGTCGTCGACAACATCACCCTCCAGGACCTGGTTGACGAAAGCGCCGCGAAGGCGGATACATATGTGATATAATTTGACCAGTTTACCGTTCACACATGCGTTATCATGAAGAATAATGAATGAACTGTAATTGATTTAAAAGGAGCACCATAGCAGGTGCTCTTTTTTGCACGAATCTCTCCACTTGTCAAAAGCTTGAATTAGCGTTATGATTATTTTTCATGAAAACTATGAAAGGAATTTGAAATAATGGCTTTAAGAGAAATAAGAATACAGGGGGATCCGATACTTGAGAAGGTCTGCAAGCCGGTAGACAAGCTTACGGACAGACTGAATACACTAATAGATGATATGCTTGAGACAATGCATGATGCAAATGGCGTCGGACTTGCAGCACCTCAGGTCGGCGTGCTTCGAAGAATCGTTGTTATCGATGTCGAGGACGAGCACGGACCGTATGTCCTCATCAATCCAGAAATCACAGAATCCGATGGCGAGCAGGATGGAGAAGAAGGCTGCCTCTCACTGCCAGGCAAGATGGGAGAAGTAAAACGCCCGAATCATGTCATCTGCAAGGCTCTCAATCGTAATATGCAGGAGCAGACCATAGAGGGCACTGAGCTCCTCGCCCGCTGCATCTGCCACGAACTCGACCACCTCGATGGCCATATGTACACCGAGAAAGTCATCGGTGCCCTTCAGGACGTCCCGACTGAGGACGAGGGAGATACTGATACTGAAGATTGAGTTACAAACTCGAGCGAAGCAAAAATGAACAAAATTAATTCAAAGTAAGCGTGCGAACATGAAATATGGTAATTTGAAGACTCTTGACCGGTACGCCGGCACTTAATGAGTGCGAGGAAGAGCACTATGCTGCGTAGCAGCATTCTAATGTGCTCTGACGACATGCCACGATTTTGCTTTGCAAATATCGTGGCGATACCGCTGAGTAGCGTTAGCGTAGCGCGAATTTAGTGTCCGCTGCGTCGGTCACGAAGCGGGAGCGGGTCTGAAAATTACCATATTGAATGTGACGCGAGCGTATATTGGAGAATATATTCATTTTTGCGATGCGAGTTGATAGTAAGAGGTTCGTATGAAAATTTTGTTCATGGGCACTCCGGATTTTGCCTTGACGATTTTGAAAAGCGTTGCGACGAAGCACGAGATTTCGCTCGTCGTCACGCAGCCTGACCGTGTGAATGGCCGCGGCGGCAAGATCACGATGTCTCCTGTGAAGGAGTGGGCTCTTAAGAATGGAGTCGAAGTTTTCCAGCCTGAAAAAATTAAATCAGAAGAATCAGTGGCATTCCTGAAAGAATATGCCGAGAAGATTGGTGGCTTTGATGTCGCAGTTGTCGCAGCTTATGGTCAGATTCTGCCGACTTCCATACTGTATCTGCCGAGGCTTCATTCAGTGAATGTTCATGCCTCACTTCTTCCGAAGTACAGGGGCGCAGCACCGATTCAATGGGCGATCTTAAATGGCGATAAAGTCACCGGTGTCACTACGATGCTGATGGGACCAGGCCTTGATGATGGTGACATTCTAGAGCAGCGCAGCGTCACGATTTTTGATGACGAGACAGGCGAGAGCCTTTTCGATAAGCTGGCCTACGTAGGCAGTGAGCTGATCCTCGATACACTTGACAAGCTTTCAAAAAATGAAATTATTCCGATAAAACAGGATGAGGAAAATGCTACGCATGTTTCTATGATCAAGAAGGATATGGGAAGGCTTGATTTTTCAAAGCCTGCAGAGGTGCTCGAGCGGTATGTAAGGGGACTTTATTCCTGGCCGGGTGCATTCTTTGTATTCCAGGGGAAGAATGTGAAAATTATTAAGGCATCCATCATGGATGATCCTGAATCAGATGAATATCAAACGGCATCTACAGGCACAATGTTCTGTGATGGAAAATCACTCCTTTATATCAAGACAGGCAATAATGCACTAAAGATTGAAAGACTTCAGATTCCGGGGAAGAAAGCAATGGATACTGCTGACTTCCTGCGTGGACACAAGGTAAATCCGATTGAAAAACTCTAATACGAAAAGTAAATCAAAGGACAGTAAGTCATCAGGAAATGTTGCTGGGAAAAATAATGTGAGAAAAGCACAAAAAAATGCTGTGCATTTCAATGCCCGTGAAACTTCACTTCTCATTATCATGGATGTCCTCGAGGACAAGAAATATTTAAAGGATGCCAGAGAAAAGCATTTCTATGATCTTCGGAAGAATGGCATTTACCCTGATTCCCGCGACAGGTCTTTCATAAATTCGCTTTCAAAAGGCGTGGTAGAAAAATGCCTCACGCTTGATTATATGATTGATTCATATTCAAAGACCTGGACTTTTGAAATGGAGCCTGTCATCAGGAGTATTCTCCGCATGGCAGTATACGAATTATTTTTCTTCGACAGGACACCGGATTATTCTTCGATAAATGAAGCCGTAAATCTCACGAAGAGACACGGCTACACACGCCTTTCAGGTTTTGTAAACGGGGTGCTTCGGAATATTTCAAGGCACAAGGATGAGCTAATCTCAAAGATAGATAAAAATCAAAAGGCAGAGGTAAGATACTCCATTCCAAATGAAATATTCAGATTATTTGAAGTGGACTACGGATATGACCAGGCAGTAAAAATTGCAGAAGCTTTTGAACTTCCTGAGACTATTACAGCAAGAGTAATCACACAGAGAATCTCTGCAGATGCGCTTATTCAAAAGCTTTCAGACGAGAATATCGATGCAGAAAAATATGATGATGTCTCAATCGTCATAAAGGATTCTGAAAAAATTCTTTCATCAAAGACATTCAAGGATGGGCTATTCTATATTCAGAACCTGTCTTCTATGATGGTGGAGAGGGAATTCTCAAAGATAGAAAATGCGATTGATAAGAATTCTGAAAATGAGAAAATTCATCTTCTCGATCTTTGCAGCGCACCGGGCGGAAAATCCATAGATTTTTCTGATACCTATGGAGAAAATATTAATATTATTTCATGCGACGTCTCGGAGAAAAAGATAAAAAAAATTAATGAAAATACTAAAAAATTTTCTCTTTCAAATATTACTTCGACTGTAAATGACGCTTCAGTATTGAATCCAGATTTTGAGAATGCATTTGACATTGTGCTCTGTGATGTCCCCTGCTCTGGCCTTGGCACCTGCTCACACAGACCGGAAGTCAAGTACCGTCAGTCAGAAGCTGGATTTTGTGATCTTCGTATCATCCAGACAAAGATAATAGAAAATGCATCGAAATATGTGAAAGCAGGCGGCTTTCTCATTTACTCCACCTGCACTTTTAATAAAGAAGAGAATGATGAAATCATAGAAAAATTTCTTGCAGAGCATAGTGCATTTAAATGCGTAGAGCAGAAGACCATATTTCCTGATGCACTGCATGATGGATTTTTTATTTCAATACTCAGGACGCAATAAAGAGTTAACTATTGCAGTGAACAGGTATAATGAATGCTGGAATCTGTATTCGGAAAATAGTAATTAACAACTGATTCTGTACAGAAAAATAATTGATGTGAGAATAATAAAAGTAAAAGAAGATTGGTAAACCATGACAGACGAAAAAATAGACATCCTGTCTCTTACAAATGAAAAACTAAAAGCCTTCATCACAGACGACCTCCAGGAGAAGCCCTTCCATGCAAAGCAGATTTTCACCTGGCTTCATCAGCGCAACTGCACAAGTTTTGACGAGATGACGGACCTTTCGAAGAATCTTCGAGAAAGCCTAAAAGATAAGGCTGCAATCAGCACGCTGAAGGTTCTAAGGAAGCAGGTTTCAAAGCTTGATGGTACACGGAAATACCTATTCGAACTTGCGGATGGAAATACGATAGAGTCTGTCTTCATGCAGTATGAATATGGCGCATCGGTCTGCGTCTCTACAGAAGTAGGCTGCGATATGGGCTGCTCCTTCTGTGCCTCCACGGTTGGTGGAAAGGTGAGGGAACTCACGGCCGGCGAGATGCTTTCGCAGGTTTATGAAATAGAAAAGGACAGCGGCATACGAATTTCCCACGTCGTCCTGATGGGTATGGGCGAGCCATTGAACAATCTTGAGAATGTGCTTGATTTTATCGAAATTCTTACAGATAAAAATGGAAAGAATCTATCCGAGCGGAATATTACGATTTCAACATCGGGCATTGTTCCGAAAATAAAAGAGCTTGCTGACAAAGAACTTCAGATTACACTTGCACTGTCGCTTCATGCATCGACGCAAGGTGCGCGGGAGAAATTAATGCCTGTTGCAAAAAAATATTCTCTTGATGAGACGATTGATGCGATGCGCTATTATTTTGAAAAGACAGGACGAAGGGTGTCCTTTGAGTATGCCCTGATAAAAGGTGAAAACGATACAGATTCTGATGTCGAAAATATTTACAGACTCCTACATGGCATAAACTATCATCTGAATCTGATTCCGGTAAATCCAGCACGCGGTGACGCATTTACTGCGCCGGACAGACAGGCTACAGAACTATTTCAAAAGAAACTTGAAAAAATGGGGATAAATGTTACTATTAGAAGAGCGCTTGGTCGCGATATAGACGGAGCATGTGGAGAGCTTAGAAGAAAAGTAATGAACTAAGGTAAAATATGCAGAGTATTGGTATTTCAGACAAGGGAATAAGGCGTGAAAAGAATGAAGATTCTTTTTATCGGACGGACGAGAGTATTGGGGCACTTAAGAATCTTTATGCTGTCTGTGATGGCATGGGCGGACACAAGGCAGGTGAGGTCGCAAGCCAGACTGCAATAGATGTCCTTACAGAGTGCATTATGAATCATGACTATGAAGACGCAGTCAGCGTCATTCAGGATTCGATCACAGAGGCAAATAAAGAAGTATATTCCTTTGCAAATTCAGACAGGTCTCGAAACGGCATGGGAACCACACTGGTTGCTGCTACTATTGATGAGAACAATATGACAGTTGCAAATGTCGGTGACAGCAGGCTGTATGTTATTTCTAAAGACAAAATCAGACAGATCACGGTAGACCATTCTGTAGTCGAGGAACTCTTACGCAGTGGTGCGATTACAGAAGATTCAGAAATATATCATGCTCAGAAGCACAAAATCACCAGGGCAGTAGGTGCAGAAGAAACAGTGGATATTGATTTCTTTCACTACACACTTTCAATGGATGACTATGTATTACTGTGCTCTGACGGTCTTACAAATGAAGTAAAAAATGAAGAGATCCTGACTGTAGTAAGTGGCGAGGGCTCGGTAGAGGAAAAGGCAAAGACGCTTGTCAATCTCGCAAACGAACATGGTGGAAATGATAATATTACGGTTTTACTTATAAAACCTTTTTAATATGAGAGGGAATCTTAATGGATAATATGAATACAAATGTTGAATCCGGTATTATGCTTGCAAACCGATATGAAATACTGGAGAAAATCGGTGCAGGCGGAATGAGTGATGTTTTTCTTGCAAAGGATCACTCATTAGGCCGTGAGGTTGCTGTAAAGATCCTGAAGCAGGAGTTTGCAGAGGACAGGACCTTTGTCGCAAAGTTTCGTGCAGAGGCACAGGCAGCAGCAGGACTTGAGCATCCGAATATTGTCAGCATTTACGACGTTGGCAGTGAAGGCAGCCTTTATTATATCGTAATGGAATATGTTGAGGGCATTACCCTGAAGACATATATAAATAAAAAGGGCAGACTTACATACAATGAAGCCCTTTCCATTGCAATACAGGTAGGCCGGGGAATTGAAGCTGCCCACAAGAAGAATATTATCCATAGGGATATTAAGCCTCAGAATATCATCATTTCACGTGAGGGCAAGGTAAAGGTCATGGACTTTGGTATTGCCCGTGCAGTGACTTCGAATACCGTCAGCGCAGATATTATGGGGTCTGTGCATTATGCTTCTCCTGAACAGGCAAGAAATGGCTATGTTACCTTTACGACTGATATCTATTCTCTCGGAATTGTGATGTATGAAATGGTGACAGGACGTGTGCCGTACGATGGAGAGACTACTGTTGCCATTGCAATCCAGCATCTGCAGGGTGAAATGGTTCCTCCTTCAGAGTATGCACCGGATCTCCCAATTGCTGTCGAGCGCATTATCCAGAAGGCTACGATGAAGACGCAGAGCAGACGTTATCAGACAATGGGCGATATGCTTATCGATTTGAAAAAGGCTCTTGCAAATCCAAATGACGATTTCGTTGTCATCCCTGATGCTGATGAAAATATGAAGACCAGGGTCATCACGGATGAGGAAATGGACGAGATTCAGAAAAATGCTGAAAAGGCATTTATGAAGCAGGCCGAAGAAGATGATGACGATGATGACGAGGACGAGGAAGAAGAGAGACCCAAAAAGAAGAGAAAGTCAAAACCTAAAGATGAAGATGAGGATGATGACGAAGAAGACGATGAAGAGGATGATGACGAAGAGGATGATGACGACGACGATGAAAGTTCAGGACGTGAAAAAGTCATCACAGTGCTTGGAATCATCGCGGCCATCGTTATTGTTATTATCATCATTGTAATTGCAGCCAGCTCGCTTGGACTCTTCAAGAGAATAAAGTCAAACAGTTCAAATCCATCTGGAGCGATTACAGAAGAAACGGATGATTCTTCAAGTGATGCATCAAGCGGTACCAGTGATTCATCAGATAATGTCACAGTGCCTTCAGTCATAGGAATGAATAAGACGGATGCAAAGAAGACTTTAAAGGATCAGGGACTTGGCTTTAAGGATGGCGGCGTTCAGTCTTCAGATGATTATGAAGAAGGTCTTGCTGTTTCCCAGGATGCAGAAGCAGGTTCTGAAGTAAAGAAAAACACTACAGTCACTGTCAAATTCTCAAGCGGCAAGGGTGCGATTACCATTCCTTCAGTAGTAGGTTATGACGAGGCATCTGCCATAAATACCCTTACGGATGCAGGTTTCAAGTATGTAAGGAATTATGATTACAGTGATACTGTAGAAACAGGAAAAGTCATCTCTCAGTCTCCTGAAGGAAATACTGCAGGAAAATCAGGTGATACAATTACTATTATTGTAAGCCAGGGCAAGGAACAGAAGAAGGTTCCATCTATTGTTGGAAAGACACAGGCAGATGCTGAAAGTGCAATTACAGCAGCAGGTCTTGTAGTCGGTGACATCACTGAGGTGAACAGTGATACCGTTGCAGCAGGAAGTGTAATAGAGCAGGATCCTGCGACAGGCACGAATGTCGACAGCGGAAGCCCGGTTAATTTTGTGATCTCCCTTGGCAAAGAAGAAGTATATTATTCATATTCAGGTTCTGTAGAATCTAAGAATAATGAGAAAACTACATGGACTTTAAAGGATGGAAATCAGAATGTCATAAATACATGGTCTGTTGATGCCGGAAGCTCGCTTACCATCAGTGCAAATGGTATGTCCACAAGCTCGGGTACACTTTTCTATGAGACTGAATCAGGACAGACAGGTTCACAGTCAGTGAACTTCACAAAACAGTGATGATAGTTTGGGGACAAGACAGGTCTTGTCCCTTATTTTTTAATTATTAATGGACTGGAGTTTTTATGAATTGTTTATCACCTTCGATATTAAGCTGTGATTTTACACGCCTTGGCTCTGACATAAGTGCAATAGATTCTGCTGGTGCGCAGTATGTACATATAGATGTCATGGATGGACATTTTGTTCCCAATATTTCGCTTGGCATTCCTGTTGTAAAGTCAATCCGGAATATTACCGACAGGCTTCTGGATGTGCATCTTATGATTGATGACCCGGAAAAATATATCGATGCATTTGCAAAGGCAGGTGCAGATATCATTACGATTCATGCAGAAGCAACAAATCATCTTGACAGGGCAATAGAAATGATTCATGAGGCAAAGTGCGTTGCAGGAGTTGCACTGAATCCTGCGACTCCGGTCTCATCGATAAAGTATGTACTTTCAAAAATAGATATGGTTCTTCTCATGAGCGTAAATCCGGGTTTTGGAGGGCAGAAGTTTATTCCATATACCTTTGATAAATTAAGAGATCTTAATGCACTTATTGAAGAGGCGGGTGTTGATCCTGACATAGAGATAGATGGCGGCGTGAATTTGAATAATGCCAAGGCTCTTCTTGACAGCGGCGCAAATATACTTGTTGCAGGAAGTGCAGTGTTTTCTGATGATGATGAGATAGAGGATAATGTCAGGGCGTTCCTTGAGCTTATGGAATAAGAAAGATGAATAGGAAATAAAAGATGCAGGAAATATTTGCGGAGAATTCCGGGAAAATTGAAGAAGGTGAAGATTCCGTCATTATTTTTTCTGGTGGAAGTATTGATATTCCATGTGCAATAAAGCTTTTGGATGCGCACAAAAATGCTGTGCTTATTGCGGCTGATAAGGGCATAGAGACCATGGCTGAAATGAACCTGATGCCTGATTTTATTATTGGCGATTTTGATTCTGCGTCAGAAGATGCTGTAAATATCATCAACAATCTGCATGAGGTTTATCATATTCCCGTTGAAAGGCTTATTCCTGAGAAGGACGATACAGATACGGAGGATGCTGTAAAGCTTGCACTTTCTCATACTAAAGGTGATATTTATATCCTTGGCGGGACTGGTACCAGGATAGACCATGTTTTAGGAAATATTGCAGTCCTTGGTATGGGACACGATGCCCATCGCCGTATTATTTTACAGGACAGCCATAATAGAATCGAGCTTCTTTTTGAAGATACAGTTATTAAAAAAGAAGAACTTTTTGGAAAATATATATCATTCTTTCCTTTTGGAGACAGGGTCGAAGGGCTGACGCTTGAAGGGTTCAAATATCCGCTGAAGAACTATTCTTTTGGAGGCTTCAATTCTCTTGGTGTGAGTAATGAATTGGCTGCTGAAGAAGGACATATTTCCTTCAATAGCGGCGTGCTCATCATGGTGCAGTCGAAGGACTAATATGTTTTTTATGCATTCATTTTCTCTGCGTTCTTATTCAGATAGTCTGTGATTTTCTGCATTCCTTCTTCAGAAAATTCCTCTGTATGTTTTTCTTTCAGGGAGTCATCCGTCTTCTCGAAATTGAAGGGACCAGGCCAGGTCGTGACCAGAAGCTTGTAGGTTCCGTCATCATCAGTGATTTTTTCTATTTTATATCTCAGCTTTCCAAGGCTTCCTTTGAAAGGAGACATCTTATAAAATGTAAGATCAAGGAGATCGTTTCTATCAAGCATTTCTTTATCCTTTTATATTATTATGCTGCAGAAAAAATTCAATTCCTCATTAGAACTGGGCATGAAGGACTGTAGCATTTACATCAGATGGTTTGAATTTTTATATTAATTTTGCTATACTGGAACAAATATTTCAAGAATTATTTTTGCCGATTTCTCGCCTGTTTTCTTTTGATTCAGACAGTTATTTTCGGCAGTATGCGAGGCCTGATCATGTCTGAATTTGAAAATAATACAGCTCCATCTGACAGTAAAGAAACATTTCATGAAAAAACATGTGAAGAGTATATGATGGAGGTTCTTGACGAAGATGATTTTGCAAAGAAGTATGAGCTTCTCGAAAAAATGCGTCTGGCTCCAGGACTTTCTGATCTCATCATAGATAATATTGCATCAACTATGGACATTGTGATTGATGACGGCGAGCCGGAATACAGGCTTGATGAGCTGATGCGCTGTGTACATACGAGGGCAAAGTTTGAGACAAACAGGCTGAGAGGCGGAGTCTGAAAAAAGCTTTTATTCAGGCTTTCCGAATTTCGACATATATGCATTCTTATATCTTCGGTCCTCTGTCACATCTTCTATGAACCACTCTGGACCAATGAATTGCTTTGCATCGTCTACTGTTTCAAATTCCACTTCAGCGACGATAAGTGGTGCTAATTCCTTTTCAAAAATATCAAGTTCTATTGTATATTTTTTTTCATTTTCTGAGTATGGTATAAAATACCTCGTCTTTTCTATGATCGTATCGTCTGCCTTATTAAGAAGATGCTCAAAGCTTTCCTGCGTGAGCGGGAGATTGTATTCTTCATGCGCAAGCATTCCTGCCCCTTTATAAGTCAGAAAATATTCTCCAGCCTCATCTCGGACGCGGACTGTAGGATTTGCAGAGAGATAGCCCTGTACAAAGTGCTTGTGAGGAAAGTTCTTAATATTTTCGGGAAGATCAACTAAAAATTTTCTTTCAATTTCCATACTTTTTCCTTTTCTATATGATTATACAGTTCACGCGCATTTTTACATTCGTGATTTATTATCGTTAAAAATCAGTCTATCACTTTTTATTGATTTGTGGTAACCTTATCAATGTGTTTTAAAAATATACTTCGATTTTATTATGAATAAATTATAGAAAGAAGGGCATTATGGCAAAAATAGCATTATTTTTAGCAGACGGCTGTGAAGAAATAGAAGCACTGACCCAGGCAGACATCCTGAGACGTGCAAGAATGGATGTCGACATCCTTTCTATTATGGATACTGAGAATGTCATCACCAGCCACAATATTCACGTCAAGGCAGACGGAATGATTGGTGATGCAGACTTTTCAAAATATGATGGTATTATTCTTCCGGGTGGACTCAAGGGTACTGAGAATCTTAAAAAGCATCCTATTGTAAGGAAGGAAGTTCAGGAATTCTTTGATGCAGGAAAGCTTGTTGCAGCTATCTGTGCCGGTCCTACAGTTCTTGGTGACGTTGGAATCTTAAAGGGCAAGAGGGCTACCTGCTATCCTGGCTGCGAGGAAGGGCTTATAGGTGCAGAGGTCATCAAATCTGCACCGGCAGTCCGGGACGGAAATATCATCACAGCACGTGGAATGGGTGCATCTATTTCGTTCGGTCTTCAGATTCTCGAATATTTTGAGGGTGAGGAAGCCGCAAAGAAGATGGCTGAAAAGATAATATACAGGATTTATTAATGTTTTGGAGGAATACGATGGATTTAAGCAAAACTGGAATTGGAACAAAGTGTGTGCAGGCAGGATATACGCCGGGAAACGGCGAGCCGAGACAGATTCCTATTATTGAATCGACGACTTTCAAGTATGACACAAGCGAGGATATGGGAAAGCTTTTCGACCTTGAGGCTGAGGGATATTTCTATTCAAGGCTTCAGAACCCGACCTGCGACTATGTGGCAAAAAAGATTGCAGAGATGGAAGGCGGTACAGCAGGGCTTCTCACATCATCAGGACAGGCTGCAAATTTCTTCGCATTATTTAATATCTGCTCTGCAGGCGACCACATTGTTGCCTCATCTTCAATCTATGGCGGCACGTTTAACCTCATAAAGACCACTATGGCAAAGATGGGAATCGAGTCCACTTTCGTTTCACCGGATGCGACAGAAGAGGAGCTTAACGCCGCTTTTCAGGATAATACAAAGGCAATGTTCGGCGAATCAATTGCAAATCCGGCCCTTACCGTTCTTGATATTGAGAAGTTTGCGAAAGTCGCTCACGCACATGGTGTTCCGCTGATTGTGGACAATACCTTCCCAACGCCTGTAAATCTTCGTCCGATTGAGTGGGGTGCAGACATCGTCACACATTCCACGACGAAGTATATGGACGGCCACGGCGTCCATGTAGGTGGCGCAATCGTCGATAGCGGCAAATTCGACTGGATGGCGCACAAGGATAAATTCCCAGGACTTACGACGCCTGATGAATCCTATCACGGCATTATCTATGCAGAGAAATTCGGAAATGCCGGTGCATTCATTACAAAGGCTGTTTCACAGGTCATGAGGGATTTAGGTTCTGTTCCATCACCGCAGAGTGCATTTTATCTTAATATGGGACTTGAATCTCTTCACGTCAGGATGCCAAGGCATGTTGAAAACGGCCAGGCTGTTGCAGAATTTCTTGAGAAACAGTCCCTTGTCACACATGTAAATTATCCGGGACTTCCGTCAAGCCCTTATTATGAGATTGCAAAGAAGTATATGCCACATGGCGGCTGTGGTGTTGTTTCATTTGAGCTTGAGGGCGGAAGAAAGACAGCAGAGAACTTCATGAAGCACCTTAAGCTTGCTGCAATTGAGACGCATGTTGCTGATGCAAGGACCTGCTGCCTCAATCCTGCAACCAGCACGCACAGACAGCTGAATGATGAGGAACTCAAAGAAGCCGGCGTACCTGCAGGAATGATTCGTATTTCCTGCGGTCTCGAGGATAAGGGAGATATTATCGCAGACCTAAAGCAGGCACTTGAGGCGTGTGAGTAAAAAGGTGCCGCAAGCAATTTAATATACAGAATAATTTGTTTGTAAGCAAACATGATAATGCATATTAAGTATGTGTGAACTTAAAAAAGCACCTGTATCCAAATTTACTGGATACAGGTGCTTATTATTTTTCTGAAATTATATTATTTCATCAGAATGCAGCTTCAAATATTTCCTTTACGTCATCTTTTGAAAGTGGTACGAAGCAGCCTTCGCAGCCCTTTGATGCTTTTTCAGCCATCTTGTCAAAGTTTGTCTTTTCAGTGATTCCAACGGCACGTAAGTTAGCAGGCATTCCCATTGTTTCAAAGAAGAATTTCTTTGTTGCTTCAATAGCTTCCTTTGCAACAGTCATGTCATTATCGCCTGTGAGACCGAGAACATTTTTGCCATATGTTGCAATGATAGGAGCGGTCTTATCTGAAAGGATGTGTTCCATCCAGACAGGGGTAAGGATAGCAAGACCTTCACCATGTGTAATGTCATAGAATGCAGAAAGCTCATGCTCCATAGGATGAACACACCATCCAGGAGCGTTTCCGACTCTTGTGAGACCGTTAATAGCATGGGAAGCAGCCCACATGAGGTTTGCTCTTGCATCATAATTTGTAGGATCATTCAGAGCAATCGGACCATACTTCATCATTGTCATCAGAAGACCCTCGCCAAAGCGCTTCGGAACATCTGCACCCTCCTCGAAGCTGAAATAGTTCTCGAAGGTATGGCTCATCATGTCAGCTGTTCCAGCAGCAGTCTGCTTTTTTGACACAGAATATGTATATGTAGGATCAAGAACTGACATCTTTGGCTTCAGGCACTCAGCAGCAGTTCCCCACTTTTCATTCTTTGACATATCTGTAATAACAGCGAATTCATCCATCTCTGAACCTGTTGCGGAAAGTGTAAGAACAGAATAGATTGGAAGTGCGCTCTTGATCTTTGAACCGTCAAGAACTAAGTCCCATGGATCTCCATCGTATTTAGCACCTGCGGAAACAACCTTTGCGCAGTCAATTGTGCTGCCGCCGCCAATGGCAAGAACCATATCGATGCCTTCTGTTTTACAGAGCTCAGCACCCTTTCTTACTGTCTCAATACGGGGATTTGGCTCTACCCCCGAAAGCTCTGTGACTGAAAGACCGGCTTCCTTTAAGATTTCCATTGCCTTGTCATAGATTCCATTTCTCTTTATGGAACCACCGCCATAAACCATGAGGACTTTGGATCCACTTTCCTTAAGCTCAGACAGATGTGAAATCTGCCCCTCTCCAAAATGAATCCTGGTAGGTACATAGAATGTGAAATTGTACATAAATAACCTCCTAACAAATAAAACTTAATAGTAGCATTATATTTAATATTTTGTGAAAAGTCATTGTATTTTTCGGAACAATGCTAAGAATAACGAGAAAATTAGACATTCCAGAATAATAACAAAAAAACCACCGGATAAACCGATGGCTGATACAACGGAGAGGGTGGGGTTCGAACCCACGTGCCCTTGCGGACAAACGGTTTTCAAGACCGCCTCGTTATGACCACTTCGATACCTCTCCATAGGCTTTGCGAAAAGCTTCATGGGTCGTCGAAACTTCAAGAACCGCAAAGCGATGATTATATTATCACAATCGATATATGAATGCAAGTAGTTTTTATTTTTTTTTCAGCTCTCCAGATATTCCTTCAGCTTTGGAATGATGTTGTTCGTATCCTTTACGCCGAGGTCGTAGAGCGCACCAATTTTTTCAAGATCCGAGTCAAGACGGCTGACTGTCGGAGGAGTGGAAGGAGTAATCTGAAACAGGCGTCCTTCTTTTTCCAATCGCAGCAATTCTTCACACTGCCTGTTATAAATTTTGTGACCATCCTTAAGTTCCTGCAGGAAATCAGGATAATTCCGGTATTTGAATTCTTCAGCTTTTGTAGTAGCAACACCATCTGTTCCTTCAGGCTTTCTGAAGCCTCTTGTCCTCGTACGTACAACTACGATTTTCTCAAAGCCCTGGTCTATCGCCCACTGGTATGCAATGGGCATGCTGCAGCCGCCGTCAAGGAATTTTCCGCCTTCAAGATGAACAGGCTCTGAAAGGACTGGGAGAGTAGCTGAGCATCTCATTGCTGTGAAAATATCAGAGCATTTATTCTTTTCAAAATAAACGGGGCGGGCCGTTGAAATATTTGTGGCAACGGCAACGAAGCGCCTCTTTGGATCATTAAATCTCTTGTAGTTGAAAGACTCGACATTACTGGTATCTGAAAACATATATCTGAAGCCGAATGGTGAGCGGTTTTCAATAAAGGCTGCAATCCCGAAATAACGCTGGTTGAAGCGGTTTGAAAGATTGAATCTTGCAGAGCGGCCAATCTGTCCTGAGACATAATTTGCACCATTAAGTGCTCCGGCTGAGACGCCAATTGTGGTCTGGAAATTGATGTCATTTTCCATCAGGGCATCAAGGACACCGCTTGTATATAAGCCTCTTAAAGAGCCGCCCTCAAGAACGAGGCAGCCTTCAGTCATTTTTTCTGAGGCATTTTCTGTCGGGATTCTTCCGATGCCTGAATATGATTTGTTTCGAATATTGTCTTTGTAGTAGCTGTAGGCGCCGTATGAAGCGAGACCATACAGCCCAAGTCTGATTAATGGATGTTTCTTTGACATGACTGCCTCCTTATCAAATATTCAAGTCATAATAGAGATTCTTTACTATCTAAATTGCCTTACAGGAAAAATTCTAATTCAGTTTTTCATAAAGTCAATAATCTTATTTTTTGAAATGTAGGTCTTTTGGCTGATTCATTAAATGTTTCGATAATAAGCAATCTTATTACATTTTGTGAAATTTGTACAAAAATCCCCTGTGTAATTTTTAAGTAAAACCTGACTTAAAATAGTGTTATTAGAAAACTGTATGGATTATAATCGTTTCTGAGAAACGAAAATCATTAATAAATATACTGATTTTTACGCTTCTAAAAAGAATATGACGTCAGGGTTTTTATGGATTGGGAGACTGAATATGGAAGAGAATAAAAAGGGACTGACTTCTCTTGAGAAAAAATGGGTGCTCTATGATGTTGCAAATTCTGCATTTATTCTAATGGTATCTACGCTGATACAGATATTTTTCCATGATATTGCTGTAGCGGCAGGTGTTTCAGAGCCTAATACGGTGGCATACTGGAATTATGCCGGAACCGCCTGTACGATTGCCGTCGTGTTTTTAGGACCGGTCTTTGGAACACTTGCTGACAGGCGGAGAATGAAAAAACAGCTTTTTGTTTTCACTGTAGTGGCTGGTGCGCTCTGTACACTGCTGCTTGGCGTTTCAACGAACTGGATCTTCTTCATTATTATTTTTGCAATAGCAAAAGTCTGGTATCAGGTGAGCCTTGTCGTATATGATTCAATGCTTAATGATGTCACGACAGATGAGAGGGCGGACACCGTTTCGTCTCATGGATATGCATTTGGCTATATTGGCTCAGTAATTCCTTTTATATGCTGCCTGATTCTTTATATTTTAGCTTCATTTGGAAAGATTGGGATTTCTGACACTGTTGCCATGCAGATTTCATTTGTAATAACTGCAATATGGTGGTTCGTATTTTCAATCCCGCTCATAAAGGAATATAAGCAGATCCGCTTCGAAGCAGAAGGCACCGGTGAATCAAATGGATTCAAGGAATTTTTTCATTCGATAGCGGAACTTGGCAGGACAAATAAAAAGGCATTATTTTTTGTCATCGGATTTTTCTTTTACATAGATGGTGTTTATACGATCATAGATAATGCGTCAATATATGCAAAGTCTTTAGGACTTGCATCGACTGGTCTTTTGCTTGCACTTCTTGTTACCCAGTTTGTCGCATTTCCATGTGCGATCATCACAGGAAAAATGGCAAAGAAATGGGGAAGCGAAATTATTATTTCTGTATGCATATTGGGATATACGGCAATTGCAATCCTGGCATTCTTTATGTCGAATCAGATTCATTTCTGGATTCTATGTGTAATGGTAGGTCTTTTCCAGGGTGGCATCCAGGCACTGTCGAGATCTTATTTTGCAAAAATAATTCCAAAGGAAAAATCAGGGCAGTATTTTAGTATTTTTGATATTTTTGGAAAAGGCGCATCCGCCCTGGGTGCATTCATTTTCGGATTTATTACAAATGTGACTGGAAACCAGCATATCGGGATTCTGCCAATTGTATTTTTCTTTGTCATCGGCTTTGCATTCTTCAGGAAGTCATGGAAGACGGAGTCTGTGGTTTCAAAGGAAGAGAGTGCGGCGTGATAAAGCCGGTGCATATTTATGAATAATAAATGTGGTGAAATTTAATAAAAAACCTTTACTTTTCAAAGAAATATTGTATAATATTTTCGTGTGTGTAAAACACAGAGGCTAATGTAATATTATTCAGAGGGTTTACAGAAAGCTGAAAAAGTTAGCCTTAATAGTCTTAAAGGGGACATTTGATGAGCATAGCAATCAGCAGAATAGGTTCAGTTGGAGCAGGAAGGGCAGCTGCGATTTCATCACAGTATTCAAGCGTTGTGAATAATGCTTACAATGTAGAGAATGAGTCAAAGGTTTCATCTGCATACACTGAAAGAGCAAAAGCGCCTGAAAGTGTCAATGGTGTTTCGCCTTCAGATCCTGTCACATATTCTAATGCAGTAGTTCAGAAGAATGCTGTGAATCATGTGGATTCAAGTATTGAGGCAAATAAAGCATACAATGCATTGGCAGATGAATTTTCCGGACAGAATGTTTCATATGACAGATACTCGAATGGAGCTTCATATGAGATGATTGGTGCGCATATTGATGCTTATGCGTGAGATTACTTGAAATGTGACGGAGAAAAAAGGATTTTCTTTCCAAAATATTAATGGAATTAGAATGAGTAGGGGATGAAAACTCTACTCATTTTATTTATAAAAAATAAGCTGATGACCGGAATCGAACCGGTGACCTCCTCACTACCAATGAGGTGCGCTACCGACTGTGCCACATCAGCTTGTGCCGGAAAATGACCGACCTATGAAATATACAATAGAGAAATAGCATTGTCAAGAAATTTTTGCTTTGCATTTGATAATTATTGATGACGATTATATTACTATACTGATAAGGAAATAGCTATGAATCTTAAGATATCTGGTGATAACAGTACATTCGTATATGAGAATGAATTCTCAAAGGATTCGTCTGGGAACGCTTTTGAATCAGAGTTATTGAACCTTCAGACAGCACTTTATGGTGCAAAAAAGCTGGAAGAATTAAAAAGCAGGAATGCTTCATTTGACTTGAATCCATTTGCTAATGCTGCAAAAGTACCAGTAAATTCAGTATCTGCTGGCACATCAGTATCAGTAAGTGCTGATGCATCTTCTGAGTCAGAAAGGGAAAAGGCTCTGGATTCGATTTTTACAGAGGCTTCTGAAAAATTTGGAGTTGACAAGGCTTTGCTTCTGGCGATTGCAAAGCAGGAGTCAGGCTTCAGGACGGATGCTGTTTCAAAATCTGGCGCAATGGGTGTAATGCAGCTTATGCCTGAGACGGCAAAAGGACTCGGGGTCACAGATGCTTTAGATGCATACCAGAATATTATGGCTGGCGCAAATAAGATTTCCGGACTTATTTCAAAATATAATGGAGATCTCTCACTGGCACTTGCTGCTTACAACTCCGGAGTAGGCAATGTGTCAAAATATGGAGGTATTCCGCCATTTCAGGAGACCCAGACATATATTTCCAAAGTGCTTTCAAATTACGAAGGCTACATGAATGCCTGAAAAGCATTCTTTCTTTGTCTCATTCATAGAGATATAAATATTTTTCTATAGATTTCTGTGCATTTTTCATTTTGACACATATTCACATGTGGTTTAAAATTACTTACGTTTTTAGGAATTTGTATATCTAATTAGCAGTATACGTATGACTGCGATTTGCAAACACCCTATAGTGAAGTGTTTGCAAGTATTGATTGGAGGCAGTATTATGTGGGCAGAACATTCAGTATTTTATCAGATATATCCTTTAGGCATGTGCGGTGCACCGCATGAAAACAGAGCAGCAGATGATGAAGCAGGTCTTAAGGAAGAGGAATCAAATCATAGGATTCTGAAGGTCATAGATTTCATTCCGCATCTTACGAAACTCGGCATTGATGCAGTCTATTTTTCTCCAGTTTTTCAGTCCGACTGTCATGGGTATGACACAAGGGATTACAGGAAAATCGATTCAAGGCTTGGCACGAATGACGATTTCAAGAAGGTCGTTTCTGAGCTTCATGCAAATGGCATAAAGGTAATCATTGACGGCGTTTTCAATCATGTCGGCCGTGGCTTCTTCGGATTCCTTGATGTGCTAAAGAATCGTGAGGGCTCGCAGTACAAGGATTGGTTCAATATCAATTTCGGCGGAAATGACGGCTACAACGATGGTCTATGGTACGAGGGCTGGGAAGGCTGCTACGACCTAGTGAAATTAAATTTGAGAAATCCTGCAGTTGCGGACTACCTCATTGAAAGTGTAAGAGGCTGGGTCAATGAATTTGACATCGATGGGCTGAGGCTTGATGTCGCATACATGGTAGACCGTGATTTCTTAAAGAGATTAAGGTGGGAGACATCTCAGATGAAGGATGAATTCTTTCTTCTTGGAGAAATTTTAGGCGGTGATTACAGGACCATCATGAATAATGAGATGTGCCATTCAGCCACGAACTATGAATGTTTCAAGGGCATCTGGAGCGCAATAAATTCCGACAATCTTTTCGAGATTATGCACTCAATCAAGAGGCAGTTCGGACCGGAGGAGTGGACGCTTTACAAGGGAATGCATCCGGTTTCATTTGTCGATAATCATGATGTTTCAAGAATTGCATCGACGCTGAAGGATGAGAAATTAATCCCTGCCGCATACGCATTGGCTTTCGGCATGCCTGGAATTCCTATGGTATACTATGGCTCTGAATGGGGTATAAAGGGCGACAAGAAGGATGGTGACTGGGGACTTAGACCAGCAGTAGATGCTCCAGAATGGAATTATATTACAGATGCCGTTGCAGGACTATGCAAAGCAGTGCATGAAAATTCCGCATTATCCTATGGTGGTATTGATGTTCCTATCTTACAGAATAAGCAGACGGTTTTTGAGAGAAATGACGGTCAGAACAGAGTCATCGTTGCAATCAATATTGATGACAATGATTTTCGTGCAAACTTCGATGCACGTGCTGGACGTGGCTTTGACTATATCTCAGGCGAATATAAAGATTTCGGTGGAGGACTTCTGATCCCGCCAAAGACTGCATTCGTACTTGGCAAACTTGACTAATAAATAAATGTGATATAAAATCCACATTCGAAACTTTTAGCGCTTGTATCAGTTTATTTTCTTTGCAGGATTTTCGCTATTCTTGCAGAAATTTTTAGAAAGCGCATAGATTTTTTTGACATACAGAGGTGGCATTTTGAAGAAGACTCCGTTTATTACAAAAGAGAAGGCAGAAGAGATTATTAAGGCCGGGCATCCGACACCATTTCATATTTATGACGAGAAAGGCATCCGCGAAAATGCGAGAAGGGTTAATAAGGCGTTTTCCTGGAATAAGGGCTACAGAGAATATTTTGCAGTAAAGGCGCTTCCGAATCCATTTATTATGGATATTCTTAAGGAAGAGGGCTGCGGCGTTGACTGCTCATCCATGGCAGAGCTTAAGCTTTCAGATGCATGTGGATTTTCAGGTCACGAGATCATGTTTTCATCAAATGATACGCCTCTCGAGGAATTTTCCTACTGCGCATCACTTGGCGGAATTATCAATATCGATGACCTGACACAGGTAAAGAAGGTCGAGTCTGTTCTCGGCGGTTTTCCTGAAACAGTCTGCTGCCGTTTCAATCCGGGCGGAATCTATGAGGTTTCAAACGGCATCATGGACAATCCCGGCGATGCAAAATACGGCATGACAGAAGAGCAGATCATTGAGGCATATAAATACCTAAAGTCAAAGGGCGTAAAGACCTTCGGCCTTCATGCTTTCCTCGTTTCAAATACGGTTTCTAATGATTATTATCCTGAGCTTTCAAAGACATTATTCAAGCTCGCCGTAAAGATTAAGGAAGAAGCAGGCGTTTCGCTTTCCTTCATCAATCTTTCAGGCGGTGTCGGGATTCCTTATAAACCTTCCGATACGCCGAATGATATTGCAATTATTGGTGAGGGTGTTCACAAGGTATTTGATGAAATCCTTGTTCCAAACGGTCTTAGTGACATCAGCATCTTTACAGAGATGGGACGTTTCATGACAGGTCCTTACGGCGCACTTGTCACTACCGCTATCAATGAGAAGCATATCTATAAGGAATACATTGGCGTTGATGCCTGCGCTGCAAACCTCATGCGTCCTGCCATGTATGGTGCATACCATCATATCACAGTCCTTGGAAAAGAGGATGCGCCTTGCGACCACAAGTATGATGTCACAGGGAGTCTCTGCGAGAATAATGACAAGTTTGCGATAGACCGTGAACTTCCGAAGATTGACATGGGTGATATCCTTTATATTCATGATACCGGTGCCCATGGCTTTGCAATGGGATATAATTACAACGGCAGGCTTTGGTCTGAGGAAGTCCTGTTACACGAAAATGGAAGCTTTGATACAATCCGCCGCGCCGAAACGCTGAAGGATTACTTTGCTACATTTGACTGCTTCCCGGTTTATAAGAAATTGTTCCCGGAAGGATAATTCAAATTTTATACTACAAAACTAGAAAAATGTGTGAAGAGTGTCTATTTCCTTTTGACACTCTTTATATTTTTTGATAGACTATATTATTAAAGCACTTAAGTGGTGCTATTAACTTCGCAGGAGTGGCGGAATGGCAGACGCATCAGACTCAAAATCTGACGATGGCAACATCATGTGGGTTCAAGTCCCATCTCCTGCAGCGTCAGAGAACTTAATGAGCACGAGCTGAAAGCAAAGTGCGAATTTAGTCGTAGACCTGTCTCCGAAGTTAGCGAAATCGAGCCGGTAGGCGATGATTGAGCTTAGAGAGGAGATAACCAGAATTCTAAGGAAGACCTTTCTTCAGGAGGTTCCTATGAAATTTACAAAATTAAACGAAAATACAATAAAGTGCCAGATTTCAAGCGAGGAGCTTGAGGCGAGGGGAATGCATATCGAAGACATCCTCCAGGATCATGAGAAGGCAGAGGAATTCCTTCAGGATGTACTGAACGAAGCGAAGACTGAGACGAATTTTGACGTCAAAGGGAATTCACTAAATGTCCAGCTTTCTGTGATGAAGGATGGAACGATCAGCCTTCTTATTTCTGATGACAGGAATGCGGCGATAAAGGCATTACTTAATGAAGTAAAAGGGGAGCTTAAGTCCTTCCTTGCAAAGCTTACGCAGGGTGGGAATTCTCCTGAGGATGTGATCGAGATTCCATCAGGTAAGAAACTGCCGATGAACTACAATCAGCTTCTCAAGGATGCAAATACAAAGAAGCTTTCATCACCGAAGTTCAATGAAAAGATTTCGATGCACATCTGGGCAGAAATCGATTCAATGGAAAAGAGCATTGCGCTTGCAAAGGAACTCTGTGGCGCAAATGATATTGAGTTCTCAAGATTTTACAAATACAGAAACAAATATTATTATGAAGTCGAGCTTTCTGATACCAGGAGAAATCTTGCATCAAAGATTTTCACCCTTTCAGAATATTCGAATTTCATGTATTCTGACACAGGAACTGTACGTGAAATGTACGAGCATGGAAAGCTTCTCATTGGAGAGAATGCCGTTGCAGTATTAAGTGAGATGAAGTAAAACATAAATGCATTTCAAAGACGAAAGGAGCTATTGTGGCATACAAAGTTGGCGTCATCAAGGGCGATGGAATCGGGCCTGAAATCGTAAACGAGGCCCTGAAGGTACTTGACAAAGTTTCAAAGGTTTATGATCTTGATTTTTCTTATACCGACATTCTCATGGGCGGTATTTCCATTGACAAGACAGGCGAGCCTCTTACAGACGAGGCAGTCAAAACAGCAAAGGCACAGGATGCGATCCTGATGGGCTCAATCGGCGGAAATACGACGACTTCCCCATGGTACAAGCTTCCGCCTGAAAAGCGTCCGGAAGCAGGACTTCTTCGAATCAGAAAGGAATTAGGCCTTTTTGCTAATCTTCGTCCTGCCATGCTTTATAGCGAATTAAAAGAGGCATGCCCGCTAAAGCAGAGCTTCATTCCACAGGGCTTTGACCTCGTGATGGTGCGCGAGCTTACAGGCGGCTTATATTTCGGCGACAGGGAAACCAAGGAAATCGACGGAAAGCTCGTTGCGAAGGACACGCTCACCTATTCAGAAGACGAGATCAGACGAGTTGCCATCAAGGCCTTTGACATTGCTGAAAAGAGAAAGAAGCATGTTACATCTGTCGACAAGGCAAACGTTCTCGACAGCTCACGTCTCTGGAGAAAAATTGTCGAGGAAGTTGCAAGGGATTATCCTGATGTCCGTCTCGACCATATGCTTGTTGACAATACAGCAATGCAGCTTGTAAAGAATCCTGGACAGTTCGATGTTATCCTTACAGAGAACATGTTCGGCGACATTCTTTCAGATGAGGCATCCATGATCTCGGGCTCTCTCGGAATGCTTTCATCAGCTTCGCTGAATGAAACAAAATTCGGTCTCTATGAACCTTCAGGCGGATCAGCACCAGACATTGCAGGCAAAGGCATTGCAAATCCAATCGCCACGATTCTTTCTGCAGCTATGATGCTTCGTTTTAGTTTTGATCAGGACAAGACAGCAGATTCAATTGAGAATGCTGTAAAGCAGGTACTGAAGGAAGGTTACCGTACAATCGACCTTATTTCTGATGAGCATACAGGAGTCGTAAAGAGAGTAAATACTGCCGAGATGGGTGACCTGATTGCGGACAGAATTGTCTGATAAAAAGAAAGTCTTTTGATATAGATATCTTTTATTTTATCAGTTGAAAATTAGGAAGTTATTTCCGGCAGAGATTCTGCCGGATTATTTAAGAGATTAAATTAGTTATCTCAAATCACGAATTTTTGAAATAATAGTAATTTATATTAAACTAACTATATTTATTTTGGATTAGGAGAAAAAATCATGCTTAGTGACAATGTAAAAAAGGGAATGCAGCAGGCTCCGGCACGAAGCCTCTTCCATGCACTTGGATTCACAAAAGAAGAGATGGAAAAGCCAATGGTTGGCATCGTTTCATCTTACAATGAAATCGTTCCAGGACATATGAACATCGACAAGATTACCGAGGCTGTCAAGATGGGCGTTGCAGAGGCAGGCGGAATGCCTGTAGTATTCCCTGCAATTGCAGTCTGCGACGGTATCGCAATGGGACATGTCGGAATGAAATATTCACTTGTCACACGTGACCTAATCGCTGATTCTACAGAATGCATGGCAATTGCCCATCAGTTTGATGCCCTTGTCATGATTCCGAACTGCGACAAGAATGTTCCGGGACTTCTGATGGCAGCAGCAAGAATTAATGTTCCTACCGTATTTGTTTCCGGTGGTCCTATGATGGCTGGCCATGTTGACGGCAGGAAGAGATCTCTTTCTTCCATGTTTGAGGCAGTCGGCTCATATGCCGCAGGCACAATGACAGAAGATGATGTGACAAATTACGAAGAACATGTATGCCCGACCTGTGGCAGCTGTTCAGGCATGTATACAGCAAATTCCATGAACTGCCTTACTGAAGCAATTGGCATGGGTCTTCGTGGCAATGGCACCATTCCAGCTGTTTATTCTGAAAGACTTGCCCTTGCAAAGCGTGCAGGCTATACAGTCATGGAATGCTTAAAGAAAAATATCCGTCCTCGCGACATCATTACAAAGGAATCCATCATCAATGCCCTCACAGTTGATATGGCACTTGGATGCAGCACGAACACAATGCTTCATCTTCCTGCAATCGCTCATGAGGTCGGCTTTGATTTTGATATTTCCTATGCAAATCCAATTTCTGAGAAGACACCGAACCTCTGCCATTTAGCACCGGCAGGTCCTGCCTATATGGAAGACTTAAATGAAGCTGGCGGCGTTTATGCAGTCATGAAGGAGCTTGCTGATGCGGAACTTCTGAATACAGACTGCATGACTGTTACAGGTGAGACGATTGGTGAAAATATCAAGGACGCAGTAAACAAGAATCCTGAGGTCATCCGTCCTCTTGATAATCCATATTCTTCAACAGGCGGTCTTGCCGTATTAAAGGGCAATCTTGCACCAGACGGCTCAGTCGTCAAGAGATCTGCCGTTGCAAAAGAGATGCTCGTTCATGACGGTCCGGCAAGAGTCTTCGATTCAGAAGAGGATGCCATCAAGGCAATCAAGGGCGGCGATATCCATGAAGGTGATGTCGTAGTCATCCGCTATGAAGGCCCTAAGGGCGGCCCTGGCATGAGAGAAATGCTGAATCCGACATCTGCCATCATCGGCATGGGCTTAGGCTCAACAGTTGCCCTTATTACAGACGGAAGATTTTCAGGTGCTTCCCGTGGTGCTGCAATCGGCCACGTTTCCCCTGAGGCAGCAGTCGGCGGTCCGATCGCATTAGTCCATGAAGGCGATATGATCCACATCGATATTCCTAATATGGAATTAACGCTGAAGGTTTCAGATGAAGAGCTTGCAAAGAGAAAGGCCGAGTGGAAGCCGAAGGAAACAAATGTCACAGGATACTTAAAGCGTTACCAGGCACTTGTCACATCAGGAAACAGAGGAGCAGTTCTCGAGCTTCCGAAAGCTTAAGGTTTATTATTGTTTGGTTTAGGGTTTGGTTTTTTGCACAATGACGTGCAAAGCAGGTAGATAATTAGTATGCATTTAATTGTATATTAATTCTGTCTGCAGGGATGATATAAAAATGTTACTTACAGGAGCAGAAATTGTAATAGAATGCCTCAAGGAGCAGGGAGTTGATACCGTATTCGGCTATCCGGGCGGGGCAATACTGAATGTTTATGACGAATTATATAAGCATAGAGATGAAATCAGACACATAAGGAGCTCACACGAGCAGGGCGCAGCACATGCGGCTGATGGCTATGCGAGGGCATCAGGAAAAGTAGGTGTCTGCATGGCAACAAGCGGCCCCGGTGCTACAAACCTTGTTACAGGAATTGCGACAGCGTACATGGATTCCGTACCGATTGTTGCAATCACATGTAATGTCACGGTTCCCCTTCTTGGCAAGGATTCCTTTCAGGAAGTCGATATCGCAGGCGTCACAATGCCAATCACAAAGCACAATTTCATCGTAAAGGATGTAAACAATCTGGCAAAGACTTTAAGGCGTGCGTTCAGGATAGCGCAAAGTGACCGTCCAGGTCCTGTGCTTGTCGATATTCCAAAGGATGTCACAGCAGCAAAATGCGAGTATACCTTTGAAAAGGCAGAGCCTATTGAAAGAGTTTCAGATACGATTTCTGATGTTGACATCGACAATGCAATTTCGATGATTTCCGAAGCAAAGAAGCCTTACATTTTCGTTGGCGGCGGGGCAGTCATCTCAGGCGCATCCGAAGAATTAAAGCAGTTCGTTTCCCTTGTCGATGCACCTGTCTGCGATTCGCTTATGGGCAAGGGCGCCTTTGATGAGACATCGCCATATTATACCGGAATGCTTGGCATGCATGGAACGAAGGTCTCAAACTTTGGTGTTTCAGAATGCGATTTACTTATTGCAGTAGGCACGAGATTTTCTGACCGTGTGCTTGGAAATCCGAAGACCTTTGCAGCCAATGCAAAGATTCTTCAGTTCGACATCGATCCAGCTGAAATCAATAAAAATATCATTGTTGATGCGTCTGTCATCGGAGACATTAAGGAAATTCTTACAAGGATAAATGCAAAACTCAAGCGCTGTGACCACAGCTTCTGGAGAAAGCATATTGAGGACTTAAAGAAGAAATTCCTTGTTACCATCCCAGGTGGCTCATTAAATGGTCCTTACATTATTGATGAAATTTATAAGGAGACAAAGGGCGATGCCATTATGGTTACCGAGGTTGGTCAGCATCAGATGTGGGCAGCCCAGTATTATAAATACAGTCATCCAAGGCAGCTTCTTACATCAGGTGGTCTTGGAACTATGGGCTACGGTCTCGGTGCTGCCATCGGCGCAAAGACGGCCTGCCCAGATAAGACGGTTATCAATATTGCAGGAGATGGCTGTTTCAGAATGAACATGAATGAGCTCATCACGGCAGTCAGAAATGATCTTCCAGTTATAGAAGTCATCATGAACAACCACGTTCTCGGCATGGTCCGCCAGTGGCAGGATCTCTTCTATGACAAGAGATATTCTGCAACAGTTCTGGACGATGGTGCCGACTATGTCAAACTCGCCGGAGCCATGGGTGCAAAGGGCTACCGTGCAAAGAACAGGACTGAGTTTAATGAAGTCTTCCAGAAAGCATTAGCTGACAACTGCCCAGTCGTCATCGACTGCATCATCGGCATGGATGACAAGGTCTGGCCGATGGTAGCACCAGGTAAACCGATCAGCGAGTGCTTTGATGAGTCGGATTTAAGTTGACATTTTTATTTTATGTATTAAAATAGGTGCGTTATGCTTTTAGCATCATTTTGAAAAAGAGAAGGAGTTTATCATGGGTAGAGTTTACAATTTTTCGGCAGGACCTGCAGTCCTTCCAGAAGAGGTACTTAAAGAAGCAGCAGAAGATATGCTCGACTACAAGGGATGCGGCATGTCCGTTATGGAGATGTCACACAGGTCCAAGATGTTCGATGACATCATCAAGACTGCAGAAGCTGATTTAAGGGAATTACTTGGTATCCCTGACAATTACTCCGTTATATTTTTACAGGGCGGTGCCACACTTCTTTTCGCCGGCATCCCTATGAACTTCCTTCATAAGAAGGCTGGCTACATTCTTACAGGCCAGTGGGCTACAAAGGCCTTCAAGGAAGCAAAGAAGCAGGGAGAGGCAGTAGAACTTGCATCTTCAAAGGACAAGACATTCTCCTACATTCCTGACTGCTCAGATCTGCCAATCACAGATGACATGGATTATGTTTACATCTGCGAGAACAATACCATCTATGGTACAAAGTATCACACACTTCCAAATACAAAGGGCGTTCCGCTTATTTCTGATGTTTCAAGCTGCTTTCTTTCAGAGCCGATGGACGTTACAAATTATGCATTCGTATATGCAGGCGTTCAGAAGAATGTTGGACCTGCAGGAACACAGATCGCCATCGTAAGAAATGACTTCCTTACAGATGACATCAAGCCTTACACACCAGATGTCATGAACTACAAGCTTATGGCTGAGAAGGAATCACTTCTCAATACACCTCCATGCTGGGGCATCTACATCTGCGGCCTCGTATTCAAGTGGCTCAAGAAGAACGGTGGCCTTACAGCCATGAAGGAAAAGAACGAGAAGAAGGCAAAGCTTCTTTATGATTATCTTGATTCTTCAAAGCTCTTCAAGGGCACAGTAAGAAAAGAAGACCGTTCCATCATGAACGTTCCATTTGTAACTGGCGATGACGAACTCAATGCCAAGTTCGTTGCAGAGTCTAAGGCAGCAGGCCTTGAAAACCTCAAGGGTCACCGTACAGTCGGCGGCATGAGAGCTTCTATCTACAACGCTATGCCATACGAAGGTGTTGCAAAGCTCGTCGAATTCATGGAAGACTTCGAAAAAAAGAACCTTAAATAATAAAAGGAGAAATGCAAAATGTACTTATATCACTGCCTCAACAATATTTCAGACAAGGGTCTTAACAAATTTTCTACAAACTACATGGCCATCGACAACGACAAGGACGCTGATGTCATCCTTGTACGTTCTGCAAAGATGCATGACATGGCGTTTGGCGAGAGACTGATCGCTGTTGCCCGTGCAGGCGCAGGCGTAAACAATATCCCTCTTGACAAATTAGCTGACAAGGGTGTTGTCGTATTTAATACCCCTGGTGCAAATTCAAACGCCGTTAAGGAAATGGTGCTTTGCGGAATGCTTCTTGCAAGCCGTGACATCATCGGCGGAAATAAGTGGGTTGACGAGAATAAAGACAATCCAAACATTTCAAAGGATATGGAGAAGGCAAAGAAGCAGTTCACAGGAACTGAGCTTGAGGGTAAGTCTTTAGGCGTTATTGGTCTTGGCGCAATCGGCGTTAAGGTTGCAAATGCAGCGCTTGACCTTGGCATGAATGTATATGGCTATGATCCATACCTTTCTGTAAATGCAGCATGGAATCTTTCAAAGGATGTCCATCACGTTACTAATGCAGATGACATTTATGCAAACTGCGATTTCATTACCATCCATGTTCCGCTCATGGATTCTACAAAGGGAATGATCAACCGCGATGCCATCGAGAAGATGAAGAAGGGCGTTATTATTCTTAATATTGCCCGTGATCTTCTTGTTGATGAGCAGGCAGTTCTTGATGGAATTGATTCTGGCAAGGTTCGCCACTACGTTTCAGATTTCCCGAATCCTACAACAGCAGGACACAAAGGCGTGATACTTATCCCTCACCTTGGCGCTTCTACAGAAGAAGCCGAGGACAACTGCGCAGAGATGGCAGTCAAGGAAGTCATGGACTATACAGAAAATGGAAACATCCTTCATTCTGTAAATTATCCTGACTGCGACCTTGGTATCTGCCCAACAGCTGGACGTATTGCTATCATGCACAAGAATACGAAGGGTGTCATTACCCAGTACACAAAGGTTCTTGGCGATGCAAACATCAATGTCGCTGACATGGCAAACAAGACCAAAGGTGACTTAGCATACGCTCTTCTTGATGTTGATTCAAAGGTTACTGATGACCTTGTTGCAAAGATTTCTGCAATTCCTGATGTCATCCGTGTCAGAGTTATTAAATGATAATTGATCAGATTGTCGATATGCTACTATTCATTAATGATAAGGCAGAAAACATGACGATTGCAAAGAAATAAAAATCTTAGGAATTATGATTATCCCGCTGGATTAATATACAAATATTCTTGTACATGAATCCTGGCGGGATTTTTTATTCATTAGGAGCAAAAATTGACTGATGTATTATCGCAGTCCATACTTGATAATTTCAAGGATGGCGTCGCAAAAAATTATTTGGAGAAACTGGTTCCGGGAGTCATATCTTTTATCTGGTGCGTGATCCTTGCACTGCTGGTATGGTTTATCGGTGTAAAGCTTACAAATCTTCTTCGAAAGCTCATTTCGAAGGCAATGGTAAGAAGCAATGTAGATAAAGGCGTAAGGCAGTTTACTGACAATATCGTAAAGCTGGTCTGCTATGCCTTTATGATTCTGATCATCTTAAGGCTCTTCGGTGTCGAGACATCATCTGTTGCAGCTTTTATTGCTTCACTCGGTGTTACTGTCGGTCTGGCCCTGCAAGGCTCACTATCGAATTTTGCAGGCGGCGTATTGATTCTTATGCTCCATCCTTTCAGGGTAGGAGATTATATCGTGGAGGATACCCATTCGAATGAGGGAACTGTAGTAGAGATATCTCTCTTTTACACGAAGCTAAAGACCATAGATTCTAAAATCGTCGTCGTTCCAAATGGCACATTAGCAAATGCTTCACTCACAAATGTTACTGCTGCACCATTCAGGCAGATGGATCTTACGGTCGGAATTTCCTATGAATCAAACATCAAAAAGGCCAAGGAAATTCTTGAAAGAATTGTGCTTGAAGAGAAAAGGTCTGTTTCATCTTCTGTTGCCAATGCGAAGGCAGAGATAAAACTGGATGATCCATTCAATATGAATAAGACAATCAAACGCCAGAAAAGGTTGTTTAAGATAAAGAAGGAACAAAAATTAAATACTGAGGCCGCACTTGAAAAATTAACTGAATTAGATAAAATTGATAAGACCAATGAGAATAATGTTCATCTTGAAAAAGATAAGGACTATTCTGTATTTGTAAAGGAACTTGCGGATTCTTCTGTAAATCTCGGACTAAGGTTTTATGTAAAGGGCGATGATTACTGGCCTGTCAGATTTGATACGATAGAAAAGATAAAATTATTATTTGACGAAAACGGAATAGAAATACCATACAATAAACTCGATGTTAATTTGAAAAATGATTAGATAATGCAGTATTTATCTAATGATGTTGCATCGGAAAGTAAGAGAAAATAATATGGCAGATATTAGACCATTTAGAGCTGTTAGACCACAAAGAAATTATGCAAAGGAAGTTGCTGCACTGCCTTATGATGTTGTAAGCCGTGAAGAGGCAAAGGAAGAGATAAAGAAGCATCCCTTGACTTTTCTAAAGATGGACAGACCGGAAACTTCTTTTTCTGACGATGTTCCCTATAATGATCCAAGAGTTTATCCGAAGGCTCGTGAGATATTTGAAACAGAGATGAATGATGGTGTTTATATTTCTGATGATGCAAAGCATTATTACATATATGAGCTTACCATGGATGGAAGGGTGCAGACCGGAATTGCAGCAGTTGCTTCAGTAGATGATTATGAGAATAATGTGATAAAGAAACATGAGAATACCCGTGCTGAGAAGGAACTTGACAGGATAAATCATGTTGATCAGATGTCTGCCCAGACAGGACCGATTTTCCTGGCCTATAGGGAGGACAGGACTATTTCGCAGATTGTTTCAGAGATAAAGGCAGAAATAGATTCACTTGAAAACAATCCGGAATGTAAAAGAGATATTCTGACCGATGATATTTCATCGGAACGTGCTGCGCTTTTATGTGATTTCAAATCTGATGATGGAATAAGGCACAGGGTGATCAGGATAGATTCTTCTGAGGATAATATTGCGATCCAGGAAGCCTTTAAAAATATTGATTCTATCTACATAGCAGATGGACATCACAGGGCAGCAAGTGCGGTGAAAGTTTCAAAAATGCGGAGAAAAGAGAATCCTGATTATGCAGGAGATGAAGAATTCAACTACTTCTTATCCGTTCTTTTTCCCGACAATGAACTAAAGATTCTTTCATATAACAGAGTCGTAAAGGATCTGAATGGTTATTCTGATGATGAGTTTGTCTCAAAACTTTGTAAAAGGTTTGAGCTTCTTTCCTCAGGTGAAGGTGAGGAATTCCCTGCTGAAAAGAATGAGTTTTCAATGTACCTTCCAAATGAAAATATGCATGGTGGAACATATTATGTATTCAGATTCAGAGAAGAAGATATACCATCAGATCCTGTAGGTTCGCTTGACGTTTCACTTTTACAGAATCTTTTGTTAGATCCCATCCTTGGTATTAAGGATCCCAGAACCGATGAGAGGATTGATTTTGTTGGCGGTATACGCGGCATGGGAGAACTCGTAAAACGCTGCCATGAGGATATGGCCGTGGCTTTTTATATGTACCCGACCTCTATTTCAGAACTTTTCAATGTGGCTGATGCACATCTTCTCATGCCGCCAAAGTCTACCTGGTTTGAACCAAAGCTGAGGAGCGGGTTGTTTATCCATTGTATTTGAGTTATTTATGATGATGAACTCGTATTAGGGTGGAGATTTTATTATGTACTGTTTTCTTGCTGTATTTTTGCTCGCTGTTACTATTTCATATAAATTAAAGACAAAACTTATTGTATCTATACCCATGGTTTTCTCGTGGTTTGTTATTGCTGCATATTTTTTTGCTATGGCAAGAAATTTACATTTAATAGATTATCTTAGCTGTTTTATCATTGCATTAATACTGATTCTGTTTATATTAGAAATAAAAAAAATAAATCACCGGGATCTTAGAAAAATTATTCTTGATGGAGGCTTTATTGGTCTTATTTGTGGTGCGGTATTAATTGCTTTTCTTGCGAGATCCAGAGTGCCTGGAAGATGGGATGATTTAGTATGCTGGGCACTTGATACAAAAACGATATATTTAAATAATGGTTTTTCTCCAAATGATATGCCTACAACGTTTGATTATTCTGGTTATAAGCCAGGCGTTATGATCTGTCTTTGGTTATTTTGTCATTTGATACCACATATGTTTTATGATCAGCTGATTTATATGGGATATTATGTATTATTTCTTATTATTATTTCGCCGGTTTTTCTTGTTCTTGATTTTAAGAAATATAACCTTATAAAATCAGTTGCGGCCGGAGTGGGTCTTTCTTTATTGTTTACATTATTTCCAAGTATTATTTGTAATGCTGAATATTATGTTATTTCTCCGGAATTTATTCAATCAGCAATTTTTGGAATCCTTCTACTTCTAATATTCAGGACTTTTGGAGATAAGATACCTGATAATGTGGCTAATATATTATTTTTTTCATATATTATGCTTCTTACGCTGATTAAGGATACCAGTATTTTATTTGCGGTTTTGATTTTACTTTTTTCATTTTGTGTTAAGTTAATTGAAAAAAATAAAAATGGCATTAAGCTATTTACAATATTTTTTTCTGCCGTCCCGCTGATACTATTAAGTTTATCATGGAATATCTTTTGCAAATATGCAACACGATACATTGCAAGTACATTTTCTTTTGAATCATATTTTCATAATATGACTTCATATTTTAGCGGTCATCCGGTAACTTCTGACACGAATGATTATGTTAGTGCAATAAAGAAAGCTGTATTATATTACCCAATGAATAGTAACGAAGGCTTTGGAGTGAAATTGCTCTTTCCAATTGTCTTTATTGTTATTCTTATTTCAATATTTCTCTTGTACAAGTTTAAGGTATATGAATGGAGCCGGAAGGAAGTCATTTTTATAGAGTTATTTGTCGGCCTCTCAATTTTGATATATAGTTTCTTGGTTTTTGGCATGTATGCTTTTAGTTTTGAAGAGTCTCAATATAAGGAAGCAAAATATGTAATGATGTCATTTGCAAGATATATTGAGCCAATACTATTAAGTACACTTTTGTTTATTTTTGTGTCGGTGCTGGCTAGGGTAACAAATATTCTGCCGGTCATAGTTTCCTTTGCTTTAGTCTTAATTTGTTCAAATTATCAGGCATATTATGATGGAATAATGTATGGAATGCGGCTGCCTTTAAGGCTTGATTCAGGAATGACATATATCAGAATGGATATGTCGAATAGTCATTCTGAACTAATAGAACAGGCAGATAAGATATATGAGAAAGAAGGAGTGATCCAAATTACTTATATCTCAAAAGAAGATGATTATAATTTGCTAGGTAATATGCGTTATATTTTGAGTCCATTACCTTTTGATATGAAAAAATATTCTTCAGATTCTGATATTAGCGTATACTTTAGAAATGATAAAACATATATCTATTTTGAGAATGATGAAACGGCATCAAATTACGGACTGAAATCAAAAGTACTGTATAGTAAAAAAGATTTAGGCTTAAAATGATTTTATTGAGGAAATTATATGTACTGTTTTCTGGCAATATTCTTACTTTCAATATTCTTATCATATAGATTAAAAGCAAAGCTTGTTGTTACTGTCCCCATGGTCTTTTCATGGTTTGTCGTAGCAGCATTTTTTCTGGCTATGCCACAAAAACTAAATGTGATGGATTATATAAGCTATGTAATTATTGCCATTGTATTTATTTCCTTTTTTGTAAGAAGCAAACACATAGATTTTCGAGCTATCCGAGATATCATTATTGATGGCAGCTTTTTAGGTCTGTTTTTTGGTATATTATTTGTTGCTTTTATGGCACGATTCAGGGTTCCAGCAAGATGGGATGATCTTGTCTGCTGGGCACTGGAGACAAAGACAATATATCTATGTAATGGATTCGCTGCGCCTGGTATGACATCAAGTATTGGCTACGCAGCATACAGGCCTGGCGTTATGATCGTCATATGGTTTTTCTGTCATCTTGTTCCCAATGCATTTCATGACCAGCTAATATATATGGGGTTTTATTCAGCATACCTTATTTTCACTGCACCATTATTTTTAATTATTCGTTTTAAGAAATTCAAAGCGGTAAAATCTATTATTGCTGGAATTGGGTTTGCGGTATTATTAAGTATTATCCCAAGTATTGTCTGTAGCTTTGAATATTATGCAGTTACTTCGGAACTTCTGCAGTCTGCAGTAATTGCAGTGATGCTTATATTAATTTTTAGTACATTTAAGAAACAAATAAAAAGGAAAGAAGCAAATCTGTTATTTCTCTCATATACAATGTTTCTTTCAATTCTTAAAGACACAAGCATAATATTTATTTTTCTCATCCTTTTGCTTTCAATTATTATTTTTCTTTTTCAAAAGAAAGAGTATTGTATCAGCATTGTGACATCACTATGTTCCTTGGCACCGTTTTTTCTTTTGACGTTGAGCTGGAACATTTTTTGTAAATATGCTTCCCGTGTGACGAATAATAACTTTACTTTTGATTCATATATGAAGAATGCCAGTGCTTATTTCAGCGGACACCCTGCAAGTGAGGATGCGGCAGAGTATATGGCTGCTGTAAAGAAGGCTTTTCTTTCATGCTCCCTTAATGGAAATACAGGTTTTGGAATAAAGCTTGGATTCCCCGCATTAGTAATAATAATATTAATTTCACTTTTTTTATTTTATAAATTTAACATTTATCAATGGAGTAAGAAGGAAATAATATTTATTGAGATTTTTACCTTTGCTGCTATAGTGCTGTATAGTATATCTGTTTTTGGAATGTATGTATTTTGCTTTGAGGAACCGCAGTATAAGGATGCTTCTCATATTATGATTTCATTCTCAAGGTATATCGAGCCGATGCTGCTTAGTATGACATTGTTTATTATTGGCTCATTATTTCAAAGAATGCGAAAGGTTTATGTGTATTGTGCTGTTATTATTCTTGTAATGATATGTGCTGATTATCCTGCATATTATGAGGGGCTTGCTTATGGAATTACCAAGCCTGACATTAAACTTGATAACTGGTATACTTTGCAAAGAAAAGATATGATTGCAACAGATTCTAATCTCGTTTATGGTATATATGATAAAAGAATAGATACGTCATCCATGAACATAAATGTGGTTACGTCATCTTATAATGATAATTTCCTATGTAATATGCGTTATATTATGGCACCAATTCCATTTTATGTTAGTGGATATTCAGCCGATACAGATATTAATAATTATTTTGTTAATGGAAATACCTACATATATTTCGAGGATGACGAATCTGCATCAAATTATGGACTAAAACCAAAAGTGTTATATAATAAAAAAGATTTAGGTTTAGAATGACTTTATAGGAGAGAAAATATGAACAATATTCCTGAAAGCTATGAACTTTTGAAAACAGAAAGTCTTACAGATATTCATTCTACAGGCTCTATCTTAAGACACTCAAAGACAGGGGCAAGAGTTGTCTGCATAGAAAATGATGATGAAAACAAGGTCTTTTATATAGGCTTCAGGACTCCTGTTTACAATTCAACAGGCGTTCCACATATTATCGAGCATTCAGTGCTCTGCGGTTCTGATAAATACCAGCTCAAGGATCCGTTTGTAGAACTCGCAAAGGGCTCTATGAATACATTCCTGAATGCGATTACTTATCCTGACAAGACGGTTTATCCTATTGCAAGCACGAATGACAAGGATTTCAAAAATCTCATGGATGTCTACCTTGATGCCGTATTTCACCCGAACATTTACCATCATGAGGAAATATTCAAGCAGGAGGGCTGGCACTACGAACTCAAGGACAAGGACGATGAGCTGAAGATTAATGGTGTCGTTTATAATGAAATGAAAGGCGCATTTTCATCTCCTGATGACCTGATGGACAGGGCAATTTATACTTCGCTTTTCCCGAATACTACCTATCACTATGAGTCAGGCGGCGATCCTAAGGACATTCCGACTCTTTCCTATCAGACATTCCTGAATTTCCACAGGAAATTTTATCATCCTTCAAATTCCTACATTTACCTCTATGGTAATATGGACATGTTTGAGAGGCTTTCATATATTGATAAGGCATATCTCTCAAAATACGATGAGAAAAAGGTCGATTCAGAAGTCCTGACGCAGAATCCATTCACTGGTGAAAAGGTAATGGTCAAGGAATATCCAGTTTCTTCTGATGAGAGCACGGAGAGAAAGACCTACCTTTCATACAATAAAGTCGTTGGCAATACGCTTAATCCTGAAACATACTATGCATTTCAGGTTCTTGACCAGGTACTATTAAATGCCCCAGGTGCTCCAATAAGGAAGGCTCTGGAAGAGGCAGGAATTGCAGACGAGGTCCTTGGCGGGTATGACTCTACCTTAAAGCAGCCTATTTTCTCAGTCCAGCTCAAGGGCTCAGACGAAAAATACATGTGGCGCTTTACCAAAATCGTAAATCATGTACTTGAAGATCTTGCAGAAAATGGACTTGACAAGAAGGCACTTCTTGGAACGATCAATGTCATGCAGTTCAGGTTCAGGGAGGCAGATTTTGGAAACTTCCCGAAGGGACTCATCTATGGTCTCGATATGCTTGAAAGCTGGCTCTATGATGATGACAAGCCATTTTCAAATCTCTATGGCATTAAAGTTTTAAATACATTAAAGGGCAGGATTAATTCCGGATATTTTGAAGAATTAATCTGGAAATATTTCCTTGAAAATACGCACGGCTCTATAGTTGTCATAAAGCCACATCCTGGTCTTCAAACTGAACGTGATAATGAGCTGAAGGCATCACTTCAGAATAAGAAGGATTCTTTCTCTGACGAAGAAATACAGAAGATCATTGACGATACAAAAGCCCTTCGTGAATATCAGGAAACACCTGAGACAGAAGAGGCTCTTGAGTCACTTCCGATGTTAAGCCGTTCTGATCTTCGCAGAAATATTAAGCCTTTCAAGAATAAAGAATACGATATTGATGGCATCAAATTTATTCACCATGATATTTTTACAAACGGTATTAATTATTTTGATGCGCTTTATGATATTACAGATTTTGATCCGGATGAATATTCTGCAATTTCGCTTTTCTCAAAGTGCCTCGGACTTGTAGACACACAGGAAAGGTCATACGCCGATTTTTCGAAGGATGTATTCCTCTATACAGGTGGAATCAATTCTGACGTAAAGACACAGACCGTAAAGCAGGACGGCACATACAAAGTTTTTTTCTCTGTATCGTCAAAATATTTATATGAATATTCTGAAAAGGTAGAAAAGCTTGTAGAAGAATTGATTTTAAAACCTGATTTTTCAGATGAGGGAAGGCTGCTTGATCTCGTAAAGCAGGAAGCAAGCTCAATGCAGGAGAGGCTTGTCTCTGCAGGACACAATTCTGCAGTGTTAAGAGCTGATTCATATTTTTCAGAAAAGTCTTATGTAAATGATCTGCTTAATGGAATAGGATATTATGAATTTCTGAAAAGCATTATCAAGGATTCAGATAAGAAGATACCTGAAATTAAGAAAATGTTTGAAGGCTTCGTAAAGGAAATATTCAGACAGGATAATCTCTTAGTGAGCTCAACAGGCGAAGAAATCGTCGTTTCTTCGATGAAGAAAAGTCTACCTGTATTCAAGACAAAACTTTCAGATGCAAAGCATACGCCTTCAAAAAAGAAGATTAAGCTCACACAGAAGAATGAGGGCATAAAGACTGCTTCCCAGGTACAGTTTGTCTGTCGAGCTGGTAATTTTAAGGATAAAGGCTTTGCGTTCAATGGTTCTATGGAAATACTTAGGACTATTCTTTCCTATGAATATTTCTGGCAGAACTTAAGAGTTCAGGGCGGTGCATACGGCTGTATGTCGAATTTTACAAGAGACGGAAATATATCCTTCGTTTCTTACCGTGATCCACACCTTAAGAGGACAAATGAAGTATTCGAAAAGACCGTCGACTACCTGAAGAATTTCGACATCTCAGATCGTGACATGACGAAGTACATCATAGGAACCATCGGCATGATTGATGTTCCGAAGACCCCGGCACAGGAAGGCCAGAGATGCCTCCGCCATTATCTTTCAGATGTCACAGATGAAGAAGTCCAGAAGACACGTGACCAGATTCTTGACGCCACCCAGGACGACATCAAAGCCCTCGCCGCACCGGTCAAGGCCATCATCGACCAGAACAACATCTGCGTCATCGGGAATGAGGAGAAGGTGGAGAGCGAGAAGGAGCTCTTCAAGAATGTGGAGTCACTTTCTTAAATTTGCGACGTGAGTTTAGGGATAGAAAAAAGTTATGAAATCAGGATTTGTATCAATAGTAGGCCGCCCGAATGTCGGCAAATCAACTTTAATGAACAGGCTCATAGGGGAGAAGATTGCAATTACATCGGATAAGCCGCAGACTACGAGAAGCCGCATCAGGACAGTGTATACAGATAAGGAGCGCGGTCAGATCGTTTTTTCTGATACCCCGGGATATATTAAGAAGACTGGCAGTAAGCTTAATGATTTCATGATGGATGAGGTCAGACTGTCGGTTGATGACTCTGATCTCGTATGTTATCTCATCGAGCCATCTGAATTCATTGGTGAAGGTGACCAGGCGATAATTGAGAAACTGAAGAAGACAGATACGCCTGTGATTTTGATTATCAATAAGATTGACGAGAAGAAGGACAAGGCAGAGCTTCTACCAGTCATTTCAAAGTACAAGGATGAGCTTTCTTTTGCAGCCATCGTTCCGATTTCTGCAAGGACTGGAAACGGCGTGGACGACCTCCTTGATGAAATTTTTAAAAATCTTCCTGAGGGACCGATGTATTATCCTGAAGATGAATTGACGGATCAGCCAACGAGAGTCATCTGTGCAGAAATCATCCGAGAGAAGGCGTTACGGCTTCTAAGTCAGGAAGTTCCACACGGAATTGCCGTTGTCGTTGAGTCTTTCAAGCAGAGGAAGAATCAGGAATTAGTTGATATAGAAGCTACGATTTATACCGAGAAGGATTCACATAAAGGAATCATCATCGGTAAGGGCGGTTCGATGCTAAAGAAGATCGGCACAGCTTCAAGAATCGACATCGAGAAATTCCTGCAGGAAAGGGTGAACCTGAAACTCTGGGTAAAGGTCAAGAAGGACTGGCGTGATTCCAAGGAAATGCTCCGAAATTTTGGCTATGAAGAAAAGAAGGAAGAATCTTGAACGATGATGTAAACGTGACAGGAATTGTTCTTTCGTCACAGCCACAGGGAGAATATGACAGGCGAATTGTCCTCCTTACAAAGGAGAGAGGAAAGATTTCCGCCTTTGCTAATGGTGCGAGGCGTCCGACTTCAAGGTTACTCGCTTCGACAAATGCATTTTCATATGGGAGCTTTGAGCTCTATGAGGGGCGGAATAGCTTCACTTTGAAAAATGCTTCGATAAAGGATCATTTTGAAAATCTTGTAAACGACCTTGATGAAATTCTCTTTGCCTCGTATTTTTCCGAAGTTACTATGTATTATTCAAGGGAGAATGCTGATGAAAAATTTAGACTTCTCCTTATTTTATATGCCTTTTCTGCATTACAAAAAAAACAGATTCCACTGCCTCTTTTAAAAGCTATTTTTGAACTTAAGACTTTGTCAATAAATGGCGAAGCTCCAAACTTCTTTTCATGTATGGACTGCGGTTCTGAGGAGAATCTGGATTTTTTTTCAATGAAGAAACGTGGAATGATTTGCAAAGATTGCGCATCAGCTGAAGATAATCTGATTCCTGTACCGCAGTCTCTTCTGTATGCTTTTCAGTTTACCTATGCGACAGAGCCTTCAAAATTATTTTCTTTTCTTTTGAAGCCTGAAATAGAGAAGGAATATATTTCTATTGTAGAAAAATACAGGAAGGCATACTTTTATCATAAATTTGATTCAGAGAGTTTTTTACCGGGCTGAACTGAAACACAGATTTTGCATTTTCGTTGAAAAATAAGAATGATTCTATTATAATACCATTTCGTGATTTGACATTTACAAATGGAGCAGCTATGGCAGACGATACGAACATCTCAGAACAGAAAAAAAGCGCTCGGAGTTCAACGGATTATAAGAGGCTTCAGCGGAAGAAGAAGAGAAAAATCATGAAGATAAAGCTTGAAGTTGCTTTTTTTTCACTGATTGCGATTGTTATTCTGCTGATAGTAGGAATTATGTATGCGTCGGGCTTTTTTTATAAGAAAGCTGATACCAGCACGCTGATTCTGAATTCAGACAAGAGTATAATATTCGAAGAGATTGAGAAAAATGACGATCTTTCATCAAAAAAAGAACTTTCTTCCTATATCAAAGGCATTGTAAAAGAATATAATTCTGAAAATGGTTCTGATCTTGTGAAAGTGCAGGATATTTCTGTAAAGAATAATAAGGCTTATGTCCGTATTAAATATAAGGATTATAAAACCTATGCTGATTTCACTGGGCATGATGTATATTCAGGAACAGTGAAGAATGCACTGAAGAAGGGGTATGATTTCGAGACTTCGTTTTATCCTGTAAAGAGTGGAAAATTCGGAGCTTCTGTTGAATCTGACAAAATCACATCATCAAAGAAAAATAAGGTGCTGATTGTTCCCGAGGCTGTGAATATACGTGTTGATGGTAAAAAGATAAAATACGTTTCAACAGATGGAACGAAGTATGTTTCAGAGGATGAGATAGGCGTCGAAGCAAGTGGCGACACTGAACCGACGGTATATGTAATATACTAATTCATCATTCTCCAGTATCTGGATATTACATGCAGAAATTATTGCTAATTGCAAAAATATTGCACAATCAAAGCAATAAAGAATAATAAAAAATTAGGAGCAGAAAATGGAAAAGACAATGGACAAAATCGTAAATCTTGCAAAGGCAAGGGGCTTCATCTACCCTGGTTCTGAGATTTACGGCGGACTTGCAAACACCTGGGATTATGGAAATCTCGGTGTTGAACTCAAGAATAATGTAAAGAAGGCCTGGTGGCAGAAATTCGTGCAGGAATCACCATACAATGTCGGTGTTGACTGCGCCATCCTCATGAATACAAAGACCTGGGAGGCTTCCGGCCACATTGGTTCATTCTCTGATCCGCTGATTGACTGCAAGGAATGCCATGAGAGATTCAGAGCAGACAAGATCATTGAAGATTTTGCTCATGAAAATAATATAGACATCGGCGGCTCAGCAGATGGCTGGACAAACGAGCAGTACATGGACTTCATCAAGGAACATCAGGTACCATGCCCGACCTGCGGCAAGCATAATTTCACAGATATCCGTCAGTTCAACCTTATGTTCAAGACCTTCCAGGGTGTTACAGAGGATGCAAAGGATGTCGTTTATCTTCGTCCTGAAACAGCACAGGGCATCTTCGTAAACTTCAAGAATGTACAGCGTACTTCAAGAAAGAAGGTTCCTTTCGGAATCGGTCAGATCGGCAAGTCTTTCAGAAACGAAATCACACCTGGAAACTTCACCTTCCGTACAAGAGAGTTCGAGCAGATGGAGCTTGAATTCTTCTGCAAGCCTGGCACAGACCTTGAGTGGTTCCAGTACTGGAGAACCTTCTGCAAGAACTGGCTCCTTTCACTTGGCATCAAGGAGGATGAAATCCGTCTCCGTGACCACGATCCAAAGGAGCTTGCCTTCTATTCAAAGGGTACGACAGATATTGAGTTTACTTTCCCATTCGGCTGGGGCGAGCTCTGGGGCATCGCAGACAGAACAGACTATGACCTTGGCCGTCACCAGACAGTTTCAGGTCAGGACCTTACATACTTTGATGATGAGACAAATGAAAAATATCTTCCATATGTAATTGAGCCATCACTCGGTGCCGACCGTGTCGTTCTTGCATTCTTATGCTCAGCTTATGACGAGGAAAATATCGGCACAGAAGATAAGCCTGATATCCGTACAGTCATGCATTTCCATCCGGCTATTGCTCCTATCAAGGTCGCAGTCCTTCCGCTTTCAAAGAAGCTTGCAGAACCTGCAACCGCAATCTACACAGAGCTTTCAAAATACTACATGTGCGATTATGATGACCGTGGAAACATCGGCAAGCGTTACAGACGTGAAGATGAAATCGGCACGCCTTTCTGCGTAACATACGACTTTGATTCCGAGAACGACCACGCCGTCACCGTCCGTGACCGTGACACGATGCAGCAGGAGCGTATTGCAATCGATGAGCTCAAAGACTATTTTGCTGACAAGGTTAGGTTCTAAGTAATTTAGTATCTACGCCTACGGTGCTTGCAAGTAAGAGCGCGAGCAAAAATCACGAAGCCGCGAGGCGTCTCGCGTGAGACAGTATTATCGTGCGGGAGCGACTTGTGATATCAATGCTTTGAATTATGTACATTTTCTGTAAAATTTCACAAAAATACGATTGTAAAATAGCAGAATTATGTTAAAATAAGAACGTTGTGCAAAGCAGTAAATCTGTTTTCTGTTTGGTGTTCAGTCAGATTATATTCGTAATCTGTCTTTGCATGAAAGAACAGGCGAAATGCTGACTGCAAAACATCATTATTATTTATTTACATTTCAGGAGGTTAAAAAGGAATGGCTAAAAAATGGGTCTATGACTTCGAAGAGGGCAACAAGGACATGCGTGAGCTCCTCGGCGGCAAGGGCGCAAACCTTTGCGAAATGACCAACATCGGTCTCCCAGTACCAAAGGGTTTCACAATCACAACAGAAGCCTGCACTCAGTATTATGAGGATGGCCGTGAGATCAATGATGAGATCAAGGCAGAAATCGCTGAGCATGTAGCAAAGCTCGAGGCTTCAACAGGAAAGAAGTTCGGCGACAAGACAAATCCGCTTCTTGTTTCTGTTCGTTCAGGTGCACGTGCTTCAATGCCTGGTATGATGGATACAATCTTAAACCTTGGTATCAACCTTGACGTTGTTGACACTCTTGCAGAGAAGTCAGGAAATCCACGTTGGGCTTGGGACTGCTACAGAAGATTCATCCAGATGTTCTCAGATGTCGTTATGGGTGTTTCAAAGAGCGAGTTCGAAAAGCTTATTGACAAGAAGAAGAACGAGAAGGGTGTTAAGTCTGATGTAGAACTTACTACAGAAGACCTCAAGGAACTTGCTGATGAGTTCAAGGAAATGTACAAGGGCGCTATCGGCAAGGATTTCCCAGATGATCCTAAGGAACAGCTTGATGAAGCTATCAAGGCCGTATTCAGATCATGGGACAATCCACGTGCAAACGTATATCGTCGTGATAATGATATCCCTTATTCATGGGGTACAGCCGTAAACGTCGTTGAGATGGTATTCGGTAACATGGGCGATGACTCAGGTTCAGGTGTTGCATTCTCAAGAGATCCTGCAACAGGCGAGAACAAGTTCTATGCAGAAATCCTTATGAATGCACAGGGCGAGGATGTCGTTTCTGGTGCCCGTACACCTATGAAGATAGAAGAGATTCAGAAGACTCTTCCTGAGATTTATAAGCAGCTCCTTGAGATCTCTGACAAGCTCGAAGATCACTACAGAGACATGCAGGATATGGAGTTCACAATCGAGCATGGCAAGCTTTACATGCTTCAGTGCCGTAACGGTAAGAGAACTGCAAAGGCAGCTCTTAAGATTGCCTGCGATCTCGTTAAGGAAGGCAAGATCGATGAGAAGACAGCTCTTCTTCAGGTAGATCCTCGTAACCTTGATACACTTCTTCATGGCTCATTCTCAAAGGATACAGTAAAGGCTGCTACACAGATTGGCAAGGGTCTTCCAGCTGCTCCTGGTGCTGCATCAGGAAAGATCGTATTCACAGCTGAAGAAGCAAAGGCTGCAGCAGCAAACGGCGAGAAGGTTGTTCTTGTTCGTCTTGAGACTTCACCAGAGGATATCGAAGGTATGAAGGCTGCTCAGGGTATTCTTACAGCTCGTGGCGGTATGACAAGCCATGCAGCAGTTGTTGCCCGTGGTATGGGTGCTTGCTGCGTTGCAGGATGCTCTGACATTACATTCTCAGAAGATGGCTCAAGCTTCACACTTGGCGGACATACATACAAGGAAGGCGACGTTATCTCATTCGATGGTTCTACAGGAAACATCTATGACGGTGCCCTTACTGTTCAGGAAGGCGCCATCGAGGATGAAGACTTCGCTACCATGATGAAGTGGGCTGACAAGTACAAGACTATGGCAGTTCGTACAAACGCTGATACACCTACAGATGCTGCAAAGGCTCGTGAGCTTGGCGCAGAAGGTATCGGTCTCTGCCGTACAGAGCATATGTTCTTCCAGGGCAACAGAATCGATGCATTCCGTGAGATGATCGTTTCTGATACAAAGGAAGAAAGAGAAGCAGCTCTTGACAAGATTCTTCCTCTTCAGCAGGGAGACTTCGAACAGCTCTTCACAGCAATGGAAGGTGATCCTGTTACTATCCGTTTCCTTGATCCACCACTTCATGAATTCGTTCCAAAGACAGAAGAGGACATCGAGAAGCTTGCAAAGACAAAGGGCAAGACAGTAGATGAAATCAAGGGAATCATCGCAGGCCTCAAGGAAGCTAACCCTATGATGGGTCATCGTGGATGCCGTCTTCCTATTACATATCCTGAGATTGCCGTTATGCAGACAAAGGCTGTTATCCGTGCAGCTCTTAATGTTCAGAAGGCTCATCCAGAGTGGACAATCGTTCCTGAGCTTGAAGTTCCGCTTGTTGGTATCGACAAGGAAATGGAATTCGTTAAGGATATCATCGTAGAGACAGCTGATGCTGAGCTCAAGGCAGCTGGATCAAATATGCAGTACAAAGTTGGTACTATGATTGAGATCCCTCGTGCAGCTCTTACAGCTGGCGACATCGCTAAGAAGGCTGCATTCTTCTGCTTCGGTACAAACGACCTTACACAGATGACATTCGGCTTCTCACGTGATGATGCTGGTAAGTTCCTTGGCTCTTACTATGATGAGAAGATCCTTGAGAACGATCCATTTGCAAAGCTTGATACAGTTGGTGTCGGCAAGCTTATGAAGATGGCTGTAGAAGATGGCCGTGCTGCAAATCCTGATCTTCACATCGGTATCTGCGGCGAGCACGGTGGTGATCCTTCATCAGTTGAGTTCTGCAACTCTATCGGACTTGACTATGTTTCATGCTCACCATTCCGTGTACCGATTGCTCGTCTTGCTGCTGCTCAGGCAGCTATCGCCGAGTCACGTCAGTAAGCGAGACCAGTTGTTTTTTGGGAACTTTTGAAATCTCGAAGGATTTTATGAGACAATCTTCAAAGATTTATCATAAGAAAAACGGGTTCAGATTTCCCGAAAAGCTTGTAATTAAGCTATTTCTAGTATAGGGTGTCTACTTTAGACGCCCTATATTTTTTTTACACAAAGATAAAATTCAATTAAGCTGCCGGAGTACTTCATACATTTTTTGCTGACTACATTCGACCAAATTTCGGGGCATTTGTTCCGAAAATCGTAACACGAAAAATGGACCATTTTGATGTTTGTTCCGAAAATCGGAACTTTGAAGGAGGTTAAAAATGTCTGAATTTACGGGTAAAAAGCTTAAAGAAGCACGTGTGAAGAAAGGATTATCCCAGGATGAGGCTGCTAATCTTATGAATGTTGCAAAGAGAGCAATTAGTGAGATGGAAGCAGGTAAGAGAAGTATATCTGCAGATGAGCTTGCTCAGTTTTCTCGTATTTATAATGTAGATGTGAGAGAATTGCTTTTTGTTGAATTTACAGAAGCAGGAGACGAGCAGAGATTAACTGCTAAGTATAGTTCTTTCCTTAAGTTACTCGAAAAACTATCTGATCGTGAAGTAGAAGACGTTTATTGGGTAATAAAGCGTAAGGTTGAAGGATTGCTATAAAATAATAATGAAGCTGAGAAAAGAGCAGATGTCTATTGACGTTTGCTCTTTTTTATGTAGGATATTAAAATGCTTAATAAAATTATGAAGGTTCATAAAAATATGTTGACATTAGATATTACTTGATCTATTATGTATTTATAAAAAAAATAAGGTTCACAAATAAAATAAGTAAGGAGGTATAAAACATGGCAAATAAGAGCATTTCAGCAATGAAAAATGTTCAAGAGGTCTGCTCTATTTTACGCAGTAAGTACTATGGTGATAGTGCAACGGCTAAAGATTATAAGGATTCCTTTGTGATTAATAATGCTATTCAGGTATTTCCGATAGAAGACCGACTAGTTCTGATGGATGCTAGAATTACAGAAAAGGATAAGGCAGAAATAAAGGTTAGTAAGAGTATTAATTTTCGGTCTGATTGTTATGAAAAGTTATCAAATATCTCAAAAATGTTAGAAATACCAGAAGCAGAGGTGCTTCGAAGAATACTGTATTATTCGTTAGAAAGTGATGAAAGTGTTGCATATCAGCAGGAAATGCAGCTTTCATCTTTAAAAGGTAAGGTTACTCTTTTAAAAACACAAATAGAAGCAAGCATGACAACACTTAATGAAATAATAAAGGAAATAGAACAATTAGAAGCAAAGGAGGATTAAATGGTTACTTTAAATGTATATGAAATGAGAGTATATAATAAAATGGTACACGATGTGATTCCAGGGTTGGCTCCTGGAAAGTATAAAGTACGAGATTTTTTGCCAGGTTCCGTAGGAGTAGCTAGAATAGCAAGACGTTTTTATGAAGAAGTAACTGCTGGATACATAAGTAACGTTTCTTTGATTGGAACTAAATCAAGTGATGGATATCTTATCAGATAATTAAAATAATATAATAGTAAAGGATTAGAGCTTTGGCAGTGATTTTTCACTGCCTTTTTATATGTAATCCTTGACGGATACGCACTGACTACATTATAATGTATTTATGGATATACGCACTGACTACATAAAGGAGGCGGCTATGAAGAAAGAAATCTACAATGTTGAAGGCATTGAAATCGAGGTAGAGCATATAGATAAGAATGATGCTAATCGTGAGCGTAGACTTATAGCATATCAGTTTAAGGCTATTAGAGAACAAGCTGGTATGAATCGTAAAGATTTTTCTGATTGGCTTGGAATTCCTTATCGAACAATGCAAGAATGGGAACTAGGACGTAGACAGGCTCCAGATTACGTTCTTCGTTTGATAGCATATAAAGTTATGTCAGAGAAGGAAAGGGGGAACCTATAATGACAGTATTGTATGGTATTGGAATAGTTTTTAGATTTATCCTTAGAATCGCATTATTGCCGGTTCAGGCGGTTCTTACATTGCTGATGCTTGCAATTGGTTTTATTGGTGGCTTGGCAAATATTGTATGCTGGTTGTTAGGGGCTTTCTTTGTGATTGGTGGTATCTGTTCATTTATTAATGGATCTGCATCTCTTGGATGGCAAGGACTCATTGTGGGTATCATTGTTGCAGTGGTTCCTCAAGCCTTAACTCTTTGGGGAGCAGAAGGAATTGGTTGTTTAAAAGAATTATTAGCAAGAATATAGTGCTTAAATTTTTTAAAATTACAGAATTAAGATATTATGATACAATAATAGGGACGCGGACGGTTTAGCCTACCATTTTAATCTTGGGGCATATGATCCCGGAAAGGAGGTAGCGTTATGAGTGAAAAACTCGAAATCGTCCTGACATGGGTTGATCGCTTAGCTTCAGCTGCAAAAATTGCAGTTCCTGCTGTCCGCGAAATCGTATCTGTAATGGATCCGAAACCTGAAGTTATCGAAATCAGCAATGATGAGCGATAATCGAAAGTCAGCGTCAAGGCACATGGTCTTCGGATTATGTGCCTTTTTTTATAGGAGTTATTTGTGATGAATGAAGCAGAGTTGGATAAGATTTTATCAGAAAACATTGAATATTATAAAAATAACATCGCATGTGAATTGGAAAGCACACATGATCACTATTTTGATAATTTTGGTTTTCCTAAGTATGGTATTACTTCAAAGGAGTATCACGAGCAAGTTTATTTTGAGTCATATGTAGAATCATATACAAGGAAAATGATTAATAGCATATTAAAAGACATTTCATATTCTGAATCGTCGGATGAAATATGTTGGCCAGAGCTTGAACATTATGGCATTTATAATGGCTATACAAATTCTGAATATGAACATGAATATAAACATGGATATGAGCAAGGATTTGGATTTGAGTGTATCAATGTTGATAAAAAAATAGGATACCGTTATACAGCTATTAAATTAGATGAAATAGATGAAATATTCGAGAATGAAATTATAAGTGAAATCAAGATAGTTGAATGGGATAACGATATACCTGCCTACGGTTATGGAGACAATCGAATTCATGTAATTTCAATACAAGATTTTTTTCGCGATTTGTATGATGATATGAGTGGTGAAGAATTGGAAATTATTGTTACACGTTTTGACGAGCGAATAAGTGAAGCAGTAAAAGATGCAATGCAAATGGTATCTTTAACAACACTACCTGGATTTACTCCATATTATCTACATAAATTTAGGGATGAAATTATTGTGGAATTGAGATGCGATATTAACAAGCTTGATAAATTCTGTATTTATAACAAAGAGTATAAAAGTACGGAACTAGATTCAAAGAAGTTAATTAATACATATAATTTAAAGACTGTATGCGTGGAAAATAATCTGTATTATGCTTTGGTTGGGACAAGTAACTATGCGAAGAGCTTTCTTACATCGGAGTATTTATATCGTTATTTCAGGGAAAATCCGATGTTTGATTATACACCGATTGTGAGTGGATATATCAAATCTATAGAACAATTACTTTATGCTATCTGTACCAATTATAGAAATTATAGGCATATAAGATTAGACATGAAGTCATGGACTATGGGAAATTATCCTGATTTCATTGATAAACATGATGACATTATTAAAGCTGATTATCGTCCTGCAAAGTCAATAATTATCAATTGCTTGAATAGCTACAGGGTAGAAAGTAGAAATCATTTATTTCATAGAGACTATTTAAATAAATGGAAAAGGGTAGAGTTTATTAGAAACAATACTTTATTCCTCTGTGTTGTGTTATTAAGTATGCTGGATGATTACTTGGTTAACACTCCTTCAAATCTATTGTGCCTGTTAAATGATGAATATGATAATCTTTTTAAGGCTGTTGATAGTGATGAAAGCTCGCATTATGTGGTGAAAACCAAAGAAGGGGTTTTTGCAGATATGCAAAAGCAGCCCCGTAGTGAGGGAATTGTTTATAATTGGAATGGGCAAATAAAAAATACGATAAAGTTTAAAAAATATGATTATGATCATTATGTAGAACTTGAAATATCTTCGGAAAAAATGCCACTAGAAATATGGGCGATGGATGTATTCGGAAAAAATAAAGAGTTGATCTGGAAAGCAAAACAATAAGCATTAGCTGGAATAGACCGATTTTGTCTCGTTTTGACTCGTTTTGTCTCGTCTCGACCGACATTAGCACTTTTCTTATAGTTTTAACGGTGCTATTATTATCATAGACAAGTGAGAGGTAAACAAAAGCCACTCACTTGTTTTTCTTTTGCAGAAGAATAGGAAGCAGATTTAAGCGTCCACATGACCAAACCCTCAAGGTCGTGTG